>Ga0065711_1026849_pt1 | contig 58406 bp, 26 predicted proteins | sample Hoacrofraction12_FD_59098 | JGI IMG/M metagenome (GOLD analysis project Ga0065711, IMG submission 59098) | Hoatzin crop microbial communities from Cojedes, Venezuela - Epithelial fraction 12 v2 (version 2) | ecosystem: Host-associated > Birds > Digestive system > Esophagus > Crop | place... | reverse complement strand
GTGCTCCATCACCCTCAGACTGAAGAAGTTCTTCCTCATGTTCAGATGGAACTTCCTGTGCTTCAGTTTGTGCCCATTGCCCCTTGTCCTGTTGCTGGGCACCACTGAAAAGAGCTTGGCCCCATCCTCCTGACACCCACCCTTGAGATATTTGTAAGTATATATTAAATCACTAAGATCAGATCCTATTGACTCAAGAACTGGAACCCAAAACAGCTTAACTACTAATTGTGGTGCATAATGTCTTCCTTAACACTTTCTTAGTGCTTGAGAACTTAAAGTAGCAAATATGAGCTTTGAGCTGACCATTACTGCTCACAGTAATGTTTTTGAGATTGTGATAGGTGGCTGTGTGAGAACATCAACTCAGCACTTAGTGGTGGTCAATAAAGTAAATCAAACATTAAGAATTCTTAAAAAGGGATAGAGGATAAAGCAGGGGACATCACTGAATAAATCTATAGTTTGCTGACAACTGAAAGTAGTTTGTATTGTTCCAGTCCCCAACATCTAAAGAACAATATAGTGGATTCATAGGCTGTCTGGAGAAGAGCAACAAGGCTGTTCAAATGCTGCTTTATAAGGAACAACCAAGTAAGCCAAGGTTCTTCATCCTGGAGTCAGTGAAAAGGGATTAGTGGCTTTTTCAGTGGTGTTTTTGTTTTGGTTTGGGGTTTTTTTTGCCATCTCTTCTAACACAAGAACTAGAAGACAGGAAATTAGATCAACAAGAGGCGTGTTGAAAGCAAACGTAAGAGTGGTTCTTCTGGCATCCATCCATTGTGGATATTTGCAGAGGCTCAACAGATTAGACATAGCTCATGGAACGTAAGTTTCTGGAGTTCACAGAACATGCATCTGGGTCTCTGAGAGGGGGAGAGGCTGAGAGCTGGAAGGTAACACTTCCCTGTTCTTTCTTCCCTAGGCATGCACTTTTGACAAGTATCAGAAATAGGATAGAGGGTTATGTGGATCTTTGATCAGAGCAGTATTACTGATTTTCCAGTACTGTTTTGCCAGTATGTTCAGGCATTATGAGCAACTGTGTTTTAATATGACTACGACTACATTTAAAGAATGCACTTGGTTATCATCAGTAATGAATTTTAATTTTGTAAAGTTAACTTTCTATTCTTTGGAGACCGCATGGGTGGCATATTTTCTTTTGCACACAGGAGGCACTACGGTGAATATATGGAAGATGTATTTTATTTTCAGCTGTGAGAGTAGAATGGTGGTATCATTTTTCACTCTAACAGCTTTTCTTTAAAAGCAGTAACAGTCAGCTTGCTATATTTTTCATCAATCCATTGCAAGCTGCACGGCTCCTTCACATTTCTTTTAAATAACAAGATCTTATTATAAAAGTAACATTGATCATCTTACTTTCTTTGTCTGACATAATCTGCATATCATAGTAAGTGATCTGAGTCCTTCTTAATGATGAACTTGTGCTGAAAGTTCACCACTTTTGCTTAATTATCTCCATAACCCACTGACTGAAATATGTATGTTTTGTGTATTATAATAGACCTTGAGGTTTTCCAGCAGGGTGTTTAATTCAGATGCTGCCTTTTCTATTTGTAAGAAGAAAGGAGAGCTCAGAAATTGGCAAAGTGTTGCATTATAGTCATATTTTAAAAAAGCAAACAAACCCAAAAGAGATTGGCATAGTGGTATAGAAGCTTACACTCATTTTTCACAGATCAAATGAGAATAAGTAAATTTGTATTAACTGTAATGCCTGAACTAGCAGCACAGCTACTTTAAATTCAGAAGAGAGACAAAGCAGATATTCATATCTAAGCGTCAGGGTAAGAACATTTCCAGATGGAAAGTGGAAATTAATGGAGCTATGACAATTCATGGCAGCTCGTATACTGGTGTTTGTAGTTTGTTTTCCTGCATCACTCAGGTAAAGGAATTAAGGTTGTATTCTGTTTCTCTTCTTGAGCTGGATAACACTTCTACTTCAGTTTTGTGAATGTGATTTCACAGAATCTATTACTGTTAGCCTGAAAATAGCTTTTTATTTTAATTTCTGGGATTGTTATATTTTATAGGCCAGTTCTTCTCCTCTTGTATGTGTAAATAATACAGTTTGCTTTGTTAGGAAGTAAAATAAAAATAAATGTAATAAGTCCTAAATTAATTGAGGCAATGAAAATGTGTATGATAAGGAACTGCTGTGGAGGTCCTTATCATTTCATAGGTGGGTCTGGGAATAAAAACTGTATGGCTTGGCTGGTCTGTGATATACTGGTCTATGACATAGTGTCCCTTAAAGATGTAATAAGTTCAAGAGACTTGCTAGGTTGACTGAATTTGGGAGACAAGAGAAGAGAAACAGTCTGCTGAGAATAACAACAATGATGATTTTTGTAATTTTTCATATTAAAAAGTGCTTGCCATTTAGCAATTCTAGGAAAACTGTGACTGCTTAAGGACTGTTGGCTGGAGGTGGTAAATCAACTAACTATTTTTTCCTGGTGAATAATTCCAAGAATGCGAATTCATACAGGTTTTCACTTTTAGACTTGCACTTACCAGTGACCCCCTGGTGAGGTTCTTTTTCCTAACAATACAAATGCTTTTTGTCAGCTATTTAGCTACTAGAGGAAAACAACCTGTAGTATTAAATCTGAGTTTGCTTGTAAAAATCAATGAAGCAGCTGTTCTCTCTTTTTTTATGTAAATGAATGAAGCAACTAATGTATATGTGATCAGTAAGTTCCCTTGTCCATTTTCTTTTATTGCGTTTGTGCTCTTTTCATTACTAACAGAACAGAGAAAAATGAGACTATTGTCCTAGTTATGAGACCTGTTGTCCTAGTTATTCCATTAGCTTTTTTAAAACCAGAGCTTGTTAAACATTTGGATAAGAATTTGACTAATTTAAAGATGGCCTCAGAATGGACACAAGTAACAAGCTATAAAAAGTTAACTAGATTTTCTTAGAAGTACTAAGGTCCTTCCAATGCCAAGGTGAAGTTTGAAAAGATAGGGGAGAGATGCAGAAAGCTTGTATGCATCATATTAGCTACCTCCTCTTTGTTTTCCTTTTCTACTGAGGCTAATAACACTGTCAGACTGATGTAAAACTTCTTGCTAGTTAAATTACAGCATGTAGATTTACGTAAGTATAAAGCATTGAAAATGAAAAATAACCCATTGAAGAGCAGGTGGAATTTGGTTTATTTTTTACAACAGTTTTTCTTACAAACTTTGTCAGAAGTTTTCTTCACTTTTTGGGTGAAAAATGAGAGGTTTTAAAATAAACAGAGAACATTTTTACCTTTCGTATTATAGCATCTAAGAGTATAGAAATTACTTTCAGGAAAAAATGTATTGCTGTAGAGGTCAGGCAGTTTCCTGAGTTGTGGTTTTTTTTTTTTTTGAAGAAAGCCTGGAATGTGCAAGAATTCTGAAAATGAGAGCAAAATATTTTTTTGTTATATAAGAAAACAAAGTATTTCCGATTCTTGCAATTACTTATTTGTGTGAGTAAAGGCTAGTGGAGTAATTAATAATATAGCCTTTTTTCCATCAAAATTAAGTACTTTTAAGACTTGAATTTTTTTTTATTCTGTTAACTTTGTGAATAATTATTAAATGAGCTATAAGCTAAATTGCTAAGTATGTCTTTTAAAAATCAGCATTCATTTAACAAAATTTCTCATGCAAGTAAGTTGTGAAACATGTATCCCTTTCGATGATGAAGATGGAATATATGTGAGTCTCAGCTATTTTAGGCAGAAAAATGGAGAGCAAATGTAAGACTTGGCTGGATCTTAAATTTAGTAGTGTTTACAACTAAAGAAAAGAAGCTTGTTTTCTTATTGTTTCCTCAGGAAACTTCCACGTGAAAGCACGCATTTTGGTCTGAATGAATAGTTTCACAACTTCTGTTTGGGTGAAAAATACTGTTTTGAGGTGAATACCCAAAATGTCTGCTAGTGAGATATTTGAATCATGCAAGTAGTGTTAAACAGAACTCACCATGACTAACTATGTGTCTGGGTTTTTAAAAAGAAGATCCTTCAGAGACTGCTTTTAAAATTATGTGTTCTTTACAAATTAAAAAATGAGATTGTCACCTCTTTGTGTTTGTCCCTTGTGGTGCAGTTGTATAACTCTGGTTTTATTTTTATGAAACTGTCCATCATAAGACACCGCATAAAATTGTGAGCTGGGCAACCGTGGCTGCGCATTCCGTCATTGAAATGGTCAGGCCTCACTTCTTGAGGCTGTTATAAAAAAGTCAAACTCATTGGGGCATGTTTGTAGTAGCTGTTGTAGGCTTGAAAGCACAGGTGAATAGTCATAAGGGATATTCTGATGTTTACATATTGGTGGCTGTAGTTTTCAAGAACTTCTGGAGGTTTTTGTGTGTTGAGTGGTCATTTGGTTTGGGGTGACTTCATTCTCTCTCTCATTTTTTTGTGTGTTTTTTCTTCTTTGATTGGATCGGATTACAGTTCTTATAAATGTACTGTTCTTGAGTTACCAGGGAGTGAAAAATATATTTTCTTTTTATGAAGCCATGTTGGATAAACTGCATAAATGGATATTGTCTCTCAGCATGTGACTAGTGGTCCTGCTCCCTGAGGACACAGACGCCTGTCACTAGTATGTAATGTGCTCATGGCCATAGGACAATGGATAATTTTGATTTTTATAGTCTAAGGTTGTCCCTCCAGGTAGCAGTTTGCCATGGGATGGAAAAATCGAAACTTGCTAGTGTAGTTATTTCAGATGACACAGCATCCTGAGGTTTGGCTGCAAGCACGTATGAGAAATAGTGGATTGGGAAATGATTATGAAAAGTTAATACTTTAAAACCAGAAGAGCAGTAATAGAGTATTATGTAATAGCACTAATCCATAAAATTTATTTGATCTCACAGTACAGTATTTATTATTTTAAATATTATTAAATATTTTTAAACTTCAAGATTTATAACATCAAAAATGAATTACAATAATGCAGATTACAGAATTTTGAACAATTAATTTTAGCCCTCCTTTGTAATAAAGACTCCTTAAAACTTCCAATCCACATGGCACTTCCTGTAGAATTTATATCTGTCTGGACTGCTGCATAACACATATGAATTGCTTTTTCTTATGACTTTATATATAAAGGCTCCTTAGAACTAGATTGTTGGTTCCCTTGGCTTCATTGACCACAGGAAAAAATAATTTGTCTAAAAGACGTAGCAGTGCATGACTTTTATGCTCTTCTCTTAACCTGTAAGGCTAAAATTACTGTGTCTTATGAGCTTTAACTAGAATGTGCATATATGAAATAAACTGCAACAGTGGTGGTTAAAAATGTGTTTTATTCTCTATGGAAACATAGGGATCAAAAAGATTGCATGAAGTAGAGGAGGAACAAAAATGTATTAAAGGATAACTGCCACGTTTTTCTTTTTTTTTTTTTTACATAAAGGGCTCTGTGGTTTTTATGAGCCCAGATGGCGTAAGAAGTGTGCCATCCTATAACTGGAGACTGCTGGGAAGAAGGAATTCTTGTCCAGTTGGTAACATAATTGAAGGTCCTTCGGTGAAATACGGTATCTTTGAAGTGACTATCTTGTTAACTTCTCACTTAGCACATCAAAGTAAGGAAAGGATGCCTTTATTTCTTGTAAATGCAAATTACAGCCCTTTATTGTGTTGAAGCCCTGCTTCAAAACCTTGCAGATGTCGCAGCTGATTTTGATGGTGAATGTTTTGTCATTGGTATACAGGAAGAGCTTTCAGTTTTTAATGGAAGTGTTGTACATTGGTGATCTCACTGCAGCAAATTGCAGATGGAAATTGATTTCTCACTGGATCTTCCTTTTGTGGTGTTTGTGTTATCACACTGGAAAGTACTAAACAAAAATTTGAGTGTTTTTCTACTTTATTACAATACCAAGATCACAGAATGAATTTTTCTGACAATTAAGTGTTCAAAATATCTGTTTTTCTGATGTTTTTCTGTAAGATTATTAAATTTCCCCAGTGATGCTTAAAATAGTTGTACAATAAATGATAGTATCTTAGTTAAATGATATTTATAGACTCTTTTGGCATTGTAGTTAGCTTTCCTAATCTCTGTATTGCATCGGGTACATGTTGATCTTGTTTTCTTGCGGCGATCTGTTTTTGGTACTACCACTTATGGATGTCTGCTGCTTAGCGTGGCTTGGTGAAAGGCAAAGAATACTCCATGTTTTGCTACTTTTGTTTATTGCAATGACTAGATTATAGCATCATACTTGTGTACAATATTCCTCATGAGGGGATGTTACAAATCTCATTATGAGGTTTTCTGAAAATGCAGAGGAAGGCTGGACTTCTTGGAAAGCAGTGTTAGCTGTCTCCAGGTGATGGGTGGCTTGATGGGGCAAGTAGAGTGAGCAAGCTGGACCGGTGCCCAAATGTTGTAAAGGATGGCCTCATTTGTTAGCTTAGTAGTCCATTTCTGCAGTACAGATGGTTGCAGTAACTGCACAGTAAGCTTTTTCTTTGTCAGAAATGGATGAGCCTCCACAATTCTACTCTTACAAAATGGCGTGTATAATATATCCCAAAGAATCTTTACGTCCAAAGAAAAGGAAGAATTATAGGAACCTTTGATCCTTCTCCTTTAGAACCCTCCAGCCTTGAGAGGGGGCATCAAAACTGGAAGCAGCTTTCTTGACGCTGCAGATGTCAATGTCCATGTTCAAGATGTGTCTGTTACAGGAGAAGCATTATCTGTCCAGTCTGAAGAGAGGTGGAGAGGGAAGGGAGTATACGTCCCCTAAAACTGCAGAAAGCAAAAGCACTAAATAAACATGGAAAACCAAAAAAACCCCAAAACCTCCAAATGTAGTAACAGTGACAGGATAGTAAGTTATGTTACCTGAAAAGCAAAGGATCATCAATGGACGACTCTCCAGGTTCAATTAGCAATCTCTTTTATCCATCCATAGTGGAGGAACACTGACATAACAACAGACCAGCTGAGCAGAAAGCTTTTTTAGCCGAGGAAATTTTCAGTAAATTAGACAATATTTACATGGGTAGTAAGATCAGTTGGCTTTCAAGAAGACATCAAAACCTATCCCACTTTTCAAGAGAGACTGATAAATGAGCTCTGTGGTCAGTGCTGCAATCACAAATATTGTCTGAATGTCTTCATGCAGTACAATAGTGCTACAGTATGTACCTCTGAGCTCTGCTGTTCCTTAAAACTCCTCTTGATGTACAGCTATAAGGGCCATTAATGCATTGCACTTGTATACTGGGACCAACACAGCATCAAATGGCTCAAATTCCTTAGCTCAGAGTGATTAGTAATATTCTGAAGGGATAATTTAATTGTTTAATTATCCATAGCTGGATGCTAAAATAATTCTGCTCTATTTATATTTTGTCTTGGAAAATTTGGCTAAACTGGTGTAGTTCTTGGTACGAACTGCTATGAAGTGCACAAATGTGGAGGCAGCAGTTGTTGATGGGCTTCTTCCATCTCCTGCCAGCATTGACAGGTCTGGCTTTCAAAGAAGAGTTGAATTTATTTGCCAAAGATCTAAAATGTTAAAGGAAAGAATTGGAGATATTAATGATCTGTTTCTCTTTACTAATGAATGAATGCTCTGCTTTGAATTTAAACATTAGGATGAGCAATCGTAACACTGGTGCCAACAGACAACAAACATATACAATGCTACCACCAAAGATGACTTGCAGCTTGAATGCAAGATTTAATATTTTTTTTCATACTTCAGGATGAATTTCTGACCTATCTGCTTTGCGTAGTGAAGATGATCACTGATCTAGTGTCTTACAAAAATTCATTACCTTTCTTTTGATCTAAGTCTTAATACTACTTCATCCAGATACTGTGATGAAAATTCAGCTAACTGGCAGAATTTATTTCTTTTATGCTAAGAACATGAACTGATAATAGTGTGGAAAATCTGCAGCAAGTTGTAAAGTGTGTATGAAATTCCAAAATAAAATCTATGCTCAGGACACAGAATGATGGCTTCAGTCTCTTAGGCTTTGTAGTGTTCATTGCACTATTCAGTTTCGATTCTGACATGCAATGTCCAAAACCCAGAATGCTCTTTTTTAAAAAATTTTAGATTTCTACTTTGTTATCCTAAATACCTTTCTAAGTATCTTTTTTGAGTTTTCAGGTAGATATGCGTAATGAATCTTTTAACCAGTCAAAATAGTGGCAAAATAAACTTTTAATATTATAATTTTATATTACATATAGTTACTATAGAGCTAGGGATCATGAGAAAAATATACAATAGTAGCAGTCAATAAAAAGCGTTCACTGACTCCCATCAGTTAGTGTTTCAGTGCTGGCTTAGGCAGGTAGAACAAGTTACCAAAGTGATCAGTGACAGTTTCCTGGCAACTTATATGATGAATATGTGCTCTCACTTTTATGTAGTCATGTAACCCAGTGTTCAGAGACACTTAAAGATACAAACGAATTCCTTGCCTGGCTTGATGCATTTTCATCACCTTTCCGGATGCACAAAGTTATTCAGCTGTGGATTTGCAATTGAAGCTCTTGAAAATATTGCGTGAGGGAATGGCATGGGACAGGGGAGCTAGAGAACAACCTGATGTGAGTGAGGGATAAAACAACAACAAAACCTGGAGACACATCTGTCAAGATTGGAATTCTGTCCTGGGGTAAATAACCTCGTGTATCAGTACAGGCTGGAAGCCAGCTTAGTCGCAGCCCTGCTGGAAAAGACACAGCTGAATATGAGCCAGCCACATGCAGTCATCCCAGAGAAGGAAACAGCATACTGGGCTACACTAGGAGGACCATGACCAGAAGATGCAAGGGAAGTGGTTGTCCTCCCTTCACTTGGTGCTGATGAGGCCATGCTTGAAAAACTGTACCCAGTTTTGGGCCTTTCATGTCCAAATGGGTTTTGAGAAACTGTAGAGAGTCTAGCAGATGGCTACCAAAATGAGTAGGGTCATAGGGCAGACAAGCTAGAAAGAGAGGTTGAGGGACCTGCTCTTATTTAGTCATCCACAAAAAAAGAGACTGAAGGGGGACTTCAGTTGATCTACAGCTACTCTTAAGGGGGTTACAACCATTTGGAGATTCTGAAGGATATCAGTGAAGGTCAGCACATAACAGGCTTCCTCTAGTCTTGGCTAAAGAATTTTTTCACTGAGGGTTTTAGGTTACTTTTTATGTCATTAAGAATATATGTAGTTTACATCCGTATTGTGCCCCTAAAGATGTTGGAACAGAAATGTAGCATTTTCTGAAACTTGCTGAAAAAGCCAAAATGCTATACATAGTTAGAAAATAAGAAAAAAAATCTATGTGTAAAAGATATCTACACCCACAAGTCTTTCTTCGCATGAATGCTGGGACTGAAAGGAGTCAATACAAATGGAGAACTATTATGGGACACAAGAAGAGACTGGGATTTTAAGCAGTAATGTTTTTCTTTTTAACTAAAGCAGTGGTCAAAAGAGAAGACTTAACTGGCTTGTGTGATGAGGTCAAATGCTTCGTGTAGGTTATTTCTAGTGACTATGGTTAGTGCCATTGTAGCCTGTACATTGGGGAAATATCCACACTAGGTAATGCATATGATCTCTTTTGGGAGAGAAAGAATTGTAATAATACCCCTCTGTAAAAGGGAAAATATCACTGAGAAGCAGAATGTGTTTTCTTATTAAAAAAGGGAGTGGAGGGGATTAAGACTGAAATTGGGAGGGGGGAAGAGAGAGCTGTCGCAGAATGTACAAGGGGCATAGGTATGTGCTGGGTATGCATAGACAGTTTTTAGGATGAGCACCACGTAAAGCTCTGCTCACCTGAATGACCACATTAAAGATGAAGTCTGTTAAAGGCTTTGATCAAAGCTACATTTTTCCATTCTCTTCTAGGGTGTTTCTTTCAGCTGCAGGTTTTGAACAAGGCCCATTTGTTGCAATGTGTAGCAATTTGTATGCCTCAGAGAATCTGATGAAGCATTCCTTCAGCAGCATGAAAGCAGAAAAAATACCTTTCAAAGCTATAGAATGGTATTGGTGTTTTCATAATTCAATCAAGAAGATCCAACTTCTGTTCGTATGAAAGCCAAAGACTTATTCCAAGAATGCAGTTGCTCCACCTAGAATAATTTTGATACTACCTGAAGCTAGGAATTTGGTAGAAATATGACAGTAGTATTACTGTTACTGTATTACTACTATACTAGCAATAGTTGTAACTATTGCTTATAGTATGTAAGCAAGTTATTAATTGACTTGATTGAGGACTTGATTGAGGACTGATTGTGGCAGGTCCTGTAGATATTGTTTATTTTCCCTTCATCTATATCAGAAAGGAAGAAGGCAGATGCCTGTCATCTCCAAAAGCTTACCCTAATTTTTATGTGCAATTTTATGCTCATTTGTAAACTGAGCTAGCAAGCTGGTGAACTGGTGGCAGCTAAGTGACAGTCACATTATTACCTTTTCCATCTCCTTAAATTTATTTTCCTTTATGACAAAAGTAATGCAATGGAATTTGGTCTTCAGAATTAAAATTATATACCTATGGGAACAGGACAGTAGGTATGAAATTGCAAACTGGGATTGTTAATTTATATTGTGATCTGCACAAAGTCACTGATACTGGGGCCAAAGATGGAGTTCTTGATATGATAATTAACAAGTCATTATTAGGATGGATTTCCAACACTATTTTTACTGTTTAAATGAGAAGGGTGGTTGAAGGGAATGGTGGTTAGGTTTCATATTAATTTCAGTATATGTTGCAGTACAGATGGTACTAAGGTTTTATATTCAGCCATAACTTATCATTATTATTATTATTTAAAACCTAAAGGAACAAAATTTAGGTTATGTTTTTTGCTGTGCAAATACATAGGAAATTGCAGTTCTTCCTGAAAGTTTATTACAATTTGTCTAACTAAAATTTGTCAGCCATTATCATGAAGAAATCTAGAATGTTGTCTTAAAAAAAAAAAAAAGCCCAGTTCTCTCCCTGTGTATTGAAATGCAAGTGAAAAGTGGATTGTTACCTGGGAGAGTTTTTTGTTTGACAACCTTTGGAAATCGGGCATCTGGACTCTCCTAGGTAAGAGCGAGAGCTGAGTGGAATATTAATTCAGAATATTTCTTTATAGCCTCACTATTTATTTGTCTGATTTTTTTGCTGGAGTGCGTGATTTGATTCTTTGGGGATGCAGCGTATTTTTTTATGCTAGAGAAGGAGAATATTATTTTGCAACTTTGGCTTTGTCCATTTGCTCAGTTTTAATTTGCATCTTTGTGTTTGCTTGCTTCCTCCAGTCTGTTACTGTGTAAATGTTGGCTGGAATGAGGTTTTAAGGTGAGTAGATCACGTTCATTTTCCACAGAAAAAATGTATTTTTCTTTACGTCTATATAAAAGCCCAAGGAATTTCCCTCAAGCATCTCCTCAGGTTTTTCCCTTAAGCTGGAAGACTTTTCCTATCATCATTTCTGCTTGACATGAGACTTCCTTGAGCTGTTGTTCTCTGTTTTCTACTGGTATCATCTCTATGTGAAACCAGATGAGCAGCAGCTTATCCAGGTAAAAGGGGCCTTGCTTGGTCAGCCTGAAGCCTGCAGCAGTGGGATCTTTACAATAGTGTTTTTCACATAAAAAAGGCAGAATGACATCTGGATGTATGACGGGGACTTCTGGCCTTGGCTGTGTTATCATGGTCTAGATGAAAAAAAAAACAACTGCAAACCCGTGAAAATATCTGGTTTTAGTATTCAGAAATTAATGGTTACTCAGGATAAGAACTTGTCTACACAACAGAGATGTGTTTGTGCTGCTGTGGTCAAAAACTTCGAGAAACTTCAGGACTGTTTTTATTTGAATTTTTAATTGCAGTGATCATGATTGGCTAAGGAACTTGAAGCCCATGTTATATAAAATTGACCTTATGAACTTTGTGTGATGAGGACATTGAATTTCTAATGCATAGCCAACAATATTCTGATGTTGCAGCAGGTGTTTCTTTTCTTTTTAATTACACGGCTTCCAGTGTTGTTAATATTATGTTATTGACAGATAAATAGTGTCAGCTATGGTGAAGCTGATCAGGCTAGTGTTAAAAAATATCAATAAATTATGCTGATTTTAAAGGATTACTTTTGCATTAATCATTTAGACAAAAAATGCTTGGAGAAAGGGGAGACTGGATGTGGATTTTTCTAGATAGGCGCACTTGGCTTCTTGGTGATTTAGTAGAGACAGCAGTGACAGGACGAGGGGTAATGGTTTTAAACTAAAACAGGGTAGGTTTAGGCTAGATATAGGGAAGAAAGTCTTTACAATGAGGGTTGTGAAACACTGGAACGGGTTGCCCAGAGAGGCAGTGGAGGCCCCATCCCTGGAAACATTCAAGACCAGGTTGGACAGGGTTCTGAGCAACCTGATCTAGTTAGTGGTGTCCCTGCTCGCTGCGGGGGGGTTGGACTAGATGACCTCTAGGGGCCCCTTCCAACCCAAAACTTTCTGTGATTCTATGATTCTATGATTCCATTCATCTAAATCCTGAATAAAAGAAATGCTCCACACTGTGTTGTAGACACCTAATAAGAACTCTGGAGTCAGGTTTATCAAGAAGAGATTTATTACCTGTGTAAGCACAAAGCATATTCATATCGTTGCAGATTTAGGAAAAGCCATGTTTACAGTGCAGATTCAGAGGCTTAGTAAAAATATTAACCTAAGTGTTATTAAGCTAATAGCATGGCATTCATACTTACATCTTGCTTGAAAAGTGGATGGGTTTTAAAGAAAATAAATAAGGAAGCTCTTTGATCCTGCTCTGTTTGCCCTCTACTGTTAATTTCCGTATTAATTATTTACAAAATACTGCTTGTTTAGATGAATGTACTGTTTTCTTTTTAAAGCTTATGATTGGTATTAGATTTGAGGTAGTAACAGCTGGGAGAGGATTTCTAAGTTGTGATTTTGCAAATCAAACTGTTGAAAGTATTTTGAGATGGCTGCTTCTGAAATGTCGCCCCTCAAAATGTGCATTTCAGAAAGTAAATACTGCTGAAAGCACCAAAGAAATAACTAAGATGATAATTATTTTATAAGGAGTTGATGATATTTTTATGAAAAGCATAAATTTATTTCAGCTCTTTGGAGAAGAACAATAAAAACTTGGGAACAAACTCAGGCCTGTGATACTCTGTGTGTGAGTGAGCAGTAACTGAATGCTGCCTCCAAGTTAGTGAAATTGTTACCTCTAACATGCTGATTAAATAGCGTGTACACGTCTCTGCATTGTGATTAGTTAGAAGCAGTAAATAGCAGGGTTTTTCCGGGTCCTCTAATATCGGTATCTGTTTACTGGTGATATTGCTATTAGTAGCAACATTGAGATACCGCAACACTCTAATTAAATCCATACAGTTCAGGTGTAAAATTTAATATTGATTCTGCAGTCTCCTGGTGAGAAGATTATAGTCTTTTGTTATTCTGTGGTATGCAACATACCATAATTCTGTTGCCAAATGGTTGTGTGATAGGATGAACTATTTTATGACAGTTTGGCTCTAAGCAAAACTGTAACTCTGCCTATGTTGTGGGAAGATTACATTCAGAAGTCCTTCTGAATCGACATGCAACCTTATAAATGCCTGAGCCTCCAAGCCATATTCAGCCCAGTGTATGGCTGTTGTTGCATTGTGATGAATGCAATGTTGATTTCTTTGGGCTTTTTTATTGCTAATTTCTACTATAGAAAGACTTTATTTAAATTATCTTTTTTTTTTTTCTCTTTAGCTTATTAGTAGTCAGAATATGTAAAATCTTAATAAACCTCCTTCAGAGGTTTTGCTTTGAGATTATCTCTTGTGCCCTGTGGATATACAAGGAGGAATTGTCTGTTAAATTGTGTAGTTGCAAAGTCAATTTAGAATAACAAGATTTCAACAGTAAGTTTACACTCTAAGGGAGGAGGCACAAACACTGTAGGATTTAATACACATATATATATTTCAGGACAACATGGCTGAGACTCAGATCTCACTAAACTTTCTTATCTCCACAGCACTGAGATCGAGGAGCTTTAAAAAACTAGAGACAGTTACGATTACCATTTTACAGGTGGAGAACTTGGAGCTTAGGGGATCTGATTAGCAGTCACACTGGAGAGGCTGCATGCCCCGATACTATCTCTGCAACCCTTTACTGAATGACCTCAGGTGCCACAGAGAAGACGGGCAGCTCCTACTGTGAGACCTACTTTGTGCTTTCTGAGTTACCGGTTCCCATCTCTCCTTCCCATCCTGCTGCTCCTTTTTCTCACCCTTTGCCACTTAGGAGCTCTGTGACTGCAACTGTACTATGAGGAAAGGTAAGAGCATTGTGCCTTACCAAGGAACTGTCAGTCTAGTCTCAAATAACTTCAAGAATGCTTACGATGCAGACACTTAATGGCTTTTCACCCGTAAAGTGACTTTGCAAGGTTCTTGCAGCAGGACTGTGGAAACCTGTCCTGCCAATTGTGTGCTTCTCATCAGAACAACCATATGGACAGCAGTGTCCACCAGAGCTGAGCACATTCCACGATTCCACGATGGCTGTAATTTAGCTGGATCTTGCCTTGGCACTTCCTCTAGATGACACATTTTATCCTTTTTTCTAATACCTGTCATACTCATCAAAATAAATGTTCATTTATCAGATTTCTGCACGTGGTACTTATTGGAAGGTGCTTGACTGAGAATACCAGAAACTCTGTAGAACAGGGCAGGACTCACTTTTACATGAATTAACACAGAACACAACTATCAACCTCTTTAGAATCATAGAATCGTAAAATTGTAAGGGTTGGAAGGGACCTTGAAGATCATCTAGTTCCAAACCCCCTTCCATGAGCAGGGACATCTTCCACTAGACCAGGTTACTCAGAGCTCCATCCAACCTGGCCTTGAACACTGCCAGGGAGGGGGCAGCCACAGCTTCTCTGGGCAATCTGTGCCAGTGTTTCACCACCCTCATGGTGAAGAATTTCTTCCTAATATCTAATCTAAATCTGCCCTCTTTTAGTTTAGAGCTGTTCCCTCTTGTCCTATCACTACACACCCTTGTGAAAAGTCCCTCTCCATCCTTCCTGTAGGCCCCCTTCAGGTACTAGAAGGCTGCTATAAGCTCACCCCGGAGCCTGCTCTTTCATGCATTATAGATCAGTGGGTTCGGTGACGGCTGGTTTGTGTATACCCGTGGGCACTGTTTTGTGCCAGGTGGCTCATGCTGCCAGCAGGAAGCAGGTGTAAAATTGATCCCATCATCCAGAGGTGGATCAGGATCTCAGCATCCAGAGGGCTCTGGATGTTACTTCAGCTTTTCCCTGCTCCTGTGATACATGTGCGTGATGGTGCTTGTACATAGTATAATGAGAATGTTTGCATTTTTCATTCGATTCGAGAATGTTTAACCCCCTCCCCCACCCGCCCCATTCTGATGTCCACTTAAACTGCTGTTATTACCTAGCTGATAATTGCACCTAACAAGATGCTTAGGAGTCACAGGGAAGAAAAACAAGACTTCATTTTTAACCTGATTGACTTCAATGTCACTGCAAATTCTTACTTGCCTTGATGTCTTTAATCTATATTAGACTAGGATTTAGATGTAGATAGTCTCTAGCATTTAGTTGCCTTCTGGTAATTTTCTCCTTTTCTTTGAAGTGTATTGAGTTGCAACACATAACCTAGCATTTCTCTTGCTAATCAAATATTCTGAGTCTCATTGAATCCTGTCCCTTTTTATTTATTTTATAAATTTTATGTTACTGACATTTCCTCTGAAATATTGTTCATAGGACATACCTTAATTAACTTAAAACATCTTTATTCTTCCATGTATGCCTTTTCCGTACCTGCCTCGTGGAAATGCAGTACCTCGGAACAGTGTTCATATACATTTTTCTCTTGTGCTTTGTCATACATGTTGCCAGAACCTAACTAGTATTTCAGGGGGTTTAATAACCATGTTAGAAAACAGAGAAATTAGAGGTAGAAATTTCAGTAGATGCCTTTGCTCATACCAGTTCAAGATTTCTCCTTGCAATACTGGCATTTTGAAGTGCATTGTTTATTTTAGTTTTCAGACACACAGATAAAGAGCCTGTAGCTATCAGAAAATGATAACTTTTTTCCATTATGTTAAATATAAGCTTGTATTCGGCTTTTTTTTTTTTTAGCTTTGAATTACGCTTCCATATTTGTTCCCAACCTTGTTATCTTGTATTTCTTATTTTTTAAAATTTTTTTTTTTTTGGAGGGTTGAACTAGATGACCCAGAGAGGTCCCTTCCAACCCCTACCATTCTGTGATTCTGTGATTCCCCTTTCCCCTTGTTGAAGAAGGTTTGCTGATGTTTGTCAATGTTTAGGGATCTTCAGTACTCAGGTTTGCGCAAATTGAGAACACCAGCATCCAGGCTTCCCTTCATCTCTTTCATACCCTCCCAATTTGTTGTCTAAAGAAAACGTTGGTGGCAGAATTGCCCTTCTCTCCTACTCTTGGGGTTGTTATCCATTTTTCAGTGATTTCAGGCTTCATGTCTTTCCTTCAGCCCTTTAGCCTTCTGCTTTTTCGTTTTCCCCTATCCGCAGAGATTTTTTTTTTACCAAGCTCTGTTTTCATTGCATCTGTCAGTATCTGTGACCACCATTCTTTTCCTCTGTAAAAACCTTAGTACAGCATAATATTTGTTTCTGGTTTTGAACCTGATAGGATTATCCGTGTGAGCAGGAAGATTTGTGCTAATAGATATTTGTATGAACAAAATCATCACCTGTATGGATCAGGTTCTTAAAGGATTAGGTTTTAATTCAAAATTTTTAAAAAATCAGAACAATCCAGTCACTAACCAGAAGCAATTGGAGTGAAATTCTGATTCCAGTGAAGTCAGTGGGAGGTGTTGCTGGTGGTGGTCAGCTGGGGCAGGACTTCACACCCTGCATTTCTTTTTAGTGATTTGAGAAGACTCACAGATTTCTGCTTTGTGATTTTTGTTTTGTTTTGTTGAACGTATACAGGACTGATCCTGTTTTTTGGAAAGAAAAAAAAAAAGTGTGTGTGTCTGTGTGCAAACATCAGTGAACAGATATATACACTCCTCCCTGAGTAGTTTTGCAGCTTGTACATAACTTGACAGCTTGAGACCCTCCCTCTGTGAAGGCCGAAAGACCAATAAAGGTCTACACTAAGTGAAATGGGAGCAGGAGGAGGGACATAATTAGTTCCCTTCCTTCTGCTTTAACAAAAACCTCCATCAAGCAACCGTGAACCAAGATGAAATCCATGTTTTAGCGTAACAGACCAGTTTCCAAGTGAGCTAGAGATGCCATTTGAACACATGGAATAAGCTGTAGTTCCTTTGCCTGAATCATTAACAAGACACCAGCTAACATGAAGGCATGCAGAATGTCAGATGAAAACAAACAGCTGTACTGTACGTCTCCTGTCCTGTGTACTGCTCTGAGTCAGTATGAGGAAATGCTCGAGATTGTCTCATCATGGAGACTGTAGTTCGGCTATCAAGAAAGCACTTGAATCATCATTATTGTATACATCCTGAGGAAGTTATTATGAGATTTGTGTTCCTGGAAATCAGCAATTCTTGAATTGAGGAAGCTTTTCTTTAATCTCATGAGTACTAATCTAGCATCAGAATATTTCTAAATTAATTGAAGTTGCTTTTGGTTTGCAATGAAATGAGAACTGGACTCTCAGAATTCTTACTTTAATTTGTGGAAAACTTACAAAAATGTTCTTTTGTACTCTGTTAGTACTATTTTTCAAGATAAAATATTCACACTGCCTAATTATCTTTCTTAAATGGTAGTAAGTTGATTACTATTTTTAGACGGCAAGCAAAGAAAGTGGACTTGCTTGACCTAAGGCGAGAACTATGACTGATAGTAGGACTTTTATGCATCTGAGTACATTGCAGCCTCTCCAGTATGGGATGTGGTCCATCAAGCATTCAGTCACATTGGCAGCCCTCCACTGGGTTCACTCCAGTTTGCCAGTGTCCATCTTGGGACATCTGTCAGTGTCCAAGACTGGATACAGTACCCCCACTATGTTCTCACAAGGGCTGGGCAGAAGGGAATTATCGCTGCCTCAACCTGTTGGCTATGACCATGCTGCTAATACAACACAGTATGTGCTTGGCTTCTTTCCTACAAGGACAAGCTTTTGTCTCATGTTCGACTTGTGTCCACCACAACCTGCCCCTCCCCCTGACCTCATCCCAGTCCTTTGCTGCAAAGCTGCTCACTAGCCAGTCCGACACCTACCCTGCAGTGCTTTATAGAGTATCTGTAACCTAAATGAAAGAATTTGCATGTGCTGTGATTAAATTTCATGAGATTCCTGTCAGCATGTATTTCCAGCCTTGCCAAGCTCCCTCCAAAGAGCAGCCCTACCCACCAGCACATTGACTGCTCACCCCAGTGGGGCTGCAAAGTTGCTGAGGATGTGTTCAGGTCCATCATCCTGGTCATGAACAGAGTTGGTAAATAGTATCAACCCCCTTACTAACCGCAGAAAAATGCCACTTCTAACTCGATGCCAGCTGGACTTTATACTACTCATCATACCCCTTGAGCTCAGTGGACTGGGTAATTTTCTGTCATTCTTTATAGACCATATCTCACTCTTCTGGCTGTATGAATAATATTGGAGGTTTGCCCCTGATGTACAGAGGCTCAGACAGAATAACTGATTGTCCCGTACAATAAAAGACTGAGTTGACTCTGAATTTATGAAGTAACTCCTCCATCTTTAAGTGTTCAAAGATGTGGGAGCCCTGAAGCCTTGCTTTATGTAAAGGGAGGTTTCTGGCCCTGCAAGCCATGGGGACACGTGCAAAGCTGCCTGCAGATTGTGTTGTAACAAGTTATTGCATGGAACGTGGGCTAGGAACGGCAGGGCATGTTTGCTCATGCAGTGGGGATTCTGTGCTCTGTTTATGGGAACCATAACGGCATCTTTCAAGGAATTAGCTGGTACTTGAAGATTCAGAACGAAAAGTATGCCATCCCTGTAAAATGCGGGTTGCGATTGTCACTGGAATACAGGGTTGCACTTCTGTGGAGCTATGCTGCCCCTTAGGGATACTTACAGGAAATTCTGCCTCTGGGAGCACCAGGGAAAAAGTAAGGGATGCCACAAACAGGTGCCATTTAAAACAGAATTCCATATGTTCACTGGGGGCGTGATCAGTTAGCAGGACACTCCCTGTACTGGCCACATGAAGTGCTGCTGGAACCTCTGCCATTTATCTGCTGCGGGGAAACATCCATTTGTAAGCCTAACACTCATCTGTAGACTGGCAAAATTTCATCTGCAGTTTTGCACTTGAAAAGTGAATTGGGTGGATCAGTTGAAATAGCTCTGCTTCTGACTGTCATTTGTGCACAAGAAATGGAAATGAGGATCTCTATAATTTTAGAGTGTGTCGAAAAAGAACACAAAGTACATTTGAAGATACCTGCTTTACTATTTAATTTTAGCTATCTATTAGAAATTGTCATTGTGCGGGTGGATATGTCAAAACAGAGAAAGTAAAAAAATATGTAACAGTATTATCGCAACATGCGTAACTCATTTTGAAAGGTGATGCATTGACTCAGTAACAGGTTTATCCTAAGGTCTGGAAGGATAAAACTATATCCTGTTTAAATGTAACATGAAATCATGTCCTGTTACACCTTTATAGTAGTGAGTATGATCTGGGCTTCTTGATTTGCTGTCAGTGATATTCTCTGTCTTTTCTGCTACAGATGAACCACCCCAAACCTTATTTCTCATGTCTTCTATCTCTTACTTCTGTAGCTGTTAGGATTTGTTCTTCTCTACCAAAGCTTGCATCCCCACCCATTTCTGCTTTAACACTGCAAGACACCATCTTGTGCTTTCATTACTCTAATGATTCTTTTAAGGACAGAACAAACTGTTGCAGCAAGCCTGCTAGATCTTTCAGATAGCCTAAGAGATGTGATCATGTTTTCAATCCATCCTACGCATACTGTGCTTGCAGTAGAATAAATTGTCTATTGTCTCACCCTACTTTTATATTTTTATAATATTTAAACATTTACAGGTGCAAGTACATAAGAGAGAAATTGTAGGGAAATTCTATTAACATTTTCTGAAATGTAATTTGTTTCCTATTAACCTAGGGGAAGAAATTAATGAAAATTTACTGTGTTAAGCTCAGAAATAAGTTTTCTGGAAATGAAGCATTTGAGTTTTTTATCTATTTATTCAATATTTAGGACACCAGCCCACAGCTCTAGGCACTGTGAAATGGTTGGAAAAAACAAATTTCTGTATGTTAAATGTTTCCTGTCCAACTTGCAATTCAATTTTTTTTTAGAAGTTTACAAATTAACAAGAAATTGATAATGCTGTCTATCTGTTCTCTCCTGCCATAGACAATTGCAAGAAGCCTGACACTAGAAACCCCTAAGCACTGGCCAGAACAAACTGATTCTAATTTGTGTGAAATATGAGGATGCTCTCTATTCACAACACTCTACTGTACCAGATTTAGTGTGACATATCGGTTTTCTTGCCCTGCAGAGTGCTGCTGCCACTGTGCTGCATGGTTACAAAGCCTTCTGCATCCCACAGGAGTTAGGCCATCAAATTCCTTGTCTTCAGCCTTCAGGGAATACTCTCCCAGCATGTCAAGTATTGTCAAACAATTTTCTTCAAGTAGTGTGAATGAGTTTGTATGTCAGGATCTCTCTGCAGCACCTTTGTCAAGCACTGGCATAAGTATCATGTATCAATTATCAAAAAATGATGGGGAAAAAAATGCTAAAGAGGCCTTTTAAGGGCAGGAAACAAACCGTATGTGTAGAAGCTGAAAAAAAACATTCCTTGCAGAATCCAAAACTTTACATTTCTTTCTCTTTGACACAAACACTTCGAGAGTAGTCCTTTATTTACAATAGTGCAACTCTAACAGAATTCCCTATAGATTATAGGTAAAACTCACCATTTTTTTTTTCCCTGTAGGACATGTAAAATCAAGTATAGAGTTAACATGAAAGGAGGACTTGTCTTTGGGGTTGCATAGTCTAGTGTTGCTGGATTGAATTGAACCGTGTTGCTGTGCTTTGGTAGTCGTTTGCTTGGATTCATGGAAGGTTGCTAGAAAATAGGTTGTTTCTTGTGTGTACATGTATAGAAATAACATTTTGTCAGAGTAATTAGCTGTTAGGACAGTGTCTGAGTACAGGAGAGAGAACTGTGTTTTATCTCTTATTCTGAGGTTTTTTTCCCTCCCGTGATCATTTATCGCCTGTGTCAATTGCTGTGAAACACGATTCCGTCTTTCCATTTTTATTCTCTTAGGCCTACCTTTTCCTCAATTCTTTCTCATAAAAAAAAGCTGTCACATTGTTGTTTATTTGAAAAAATGCCCTTTTCACATTCCTTATCTTACAGAGACTTTCTGCTCAAGTATCTGTCAGTGTGTCCTTTATGCATTGATTGCACATGGATTTCATTCTGTATTTGAAATGTACTTTGTCTTCTCCTTCTCCCCCTGTGTATATCTTGTAGCTGCTACTTCTGCATCAGAAAGTCATTGGGAAGATGATGTTTTACAACTCTTGTTCTCACCCTTTGGGGTATAGTACAAAAAAGTCTCTAAATGTGGATCCAGCATTTCTTCCATGCTCAACCATTATGACATAGGAAAATGTGAAAAACATGTGATCCATAACATGAAATGGCAGATGGAAACATCAGCATTTGTTTATTCATAGGATTCTTTATGCTGAGCCTTTAAACTTCAAAGGGAATTGTAAAACAACAAACCAAGCAACCTTCCTATCATTTGATCGTTTATCATTGATAATTTGAAGGAAGGCAGCAGAAGTGACCTGACTTGGAAAACTAGATGATGATTTGTTTCAGAATATCCTGCAACCAATCCAAAGTAAAAATGTGAAGTATTTCGCTACTGATTTCCTTGTTTGCACATTTGAAAAGGAAAAAGAAAAAAAAAAAGCATTTGGAAGTTGGTTTGTGTTACAGATTTCTGCTTTCCTCTTTTCATGGAAGCATGATTTAGAATTCGTCAGGGAGGAAAAAAATGGATGTCAGTAGAAAAAAGTTGCAGAACTGTAGGTGTATTAACAGGAATTCATAGTACAACATACATTCAGATCTGGATAGCACTGCTGCATCTCTAATTTGTTGCTTTCTAGTCTCTTTTCTGTCTCTAGCGAGGAATGGCGGTAGGTGAGCACCTGTGTGCTTAACCACTCCCTCACTGCTTTTGAGAGGTGTGGGAACAGTTTTCAGTTTTGTAAGTAAATTCTGCCATCTGGTGATTGCTGACCTATGTGTGGGGTTACTGCTTTGATGGAATTTGGCCCTTTGAAAGGGAATTTACTACTGCCTCTTTACTTGTCTGCCTTTTTTCCAGTGATAGGACCTTCTTTGTATATTATACTGCACTTAATGAGTCAATTTTGGACACAAACTTCAGAGTCAATGGAGACACCTCATGCACTTTACAGCAGTCTCAACACCTGCAAAGACAGGGAGGTGCCTCAGGATGTGCCTCGCCAGTCTGTTACAACTGATTCTTTGCTCCCAGCATATCTTTATGATGTTTGCAAACTGCAGCACAGTGGCTCACAGCCTTGTAGCCTTGTTATAACTAGAACTTGCTACCTCTGCCTTTCCCTTTCCCTTCCCGGTTCCTCTTTCTTGCTACACATGCATTGTTTCTTTCCCCTGTTGCCCACCCAAATGCCACTCCTGGTGTCTTTATGTTCCCAGCATCCCTCCTGCTGGGCTGCTGCTGTTATCTCCCCTTCCCCTCAACCAGGCTCGTTGGACTGGACTAGCATGGGAACTGTGCAATACCTTGCTTCTATTAGGCAGGAGTATTTCATACAGGGTAGGATTCATGATGAATGCACAGCATCAAAATTTGTATTAGTTTTTCCTCTACGGTGGTGGGTGAGGATCTCTTAAGGCAACCAGCCTTTTACCACTGTTTCTGCAACAGTATTCATTATCCTTCTTGAGTAATCCTGTCATCTCCGCAGCAGGTATCTGCATGCCACGCAGAAGCTGTGAAAGTCAGAGTTAAGCGCTGAGTGGTAGCACAGTGCTGGCTGATTTCTCCAGTGCCCCTGGATATGTTCCGTGTACTCAGCTGCGCTCATTTGTTTTGTTTGGTTTTGGGGAAAGGTGCAAGGGGGAGGAAGCTCAGACAAGTCGAAATAGCATTCATCTAATCTCAGGACAACATTTTCATCTATCAGGCAGAGAAACAGTTGTTTAATTAAGCGTCAAGGACAGTGGAAGAAAATGGCAAGAATGATCATGTCTTTCCTATGTGGGTTGTACCACATCAGGTGTTTCTGTTTAGAAAAAGCCGTGAGTCCCAAATTAACCTGCACATGTCGTGGGCCACGGCCAGCTCCAGGGCTCTGCCATCTCAGGTACAAGGTGAAGGAAGGGATTTCAGGCAAGGTGCTTGAACGGTCCTGTACCTGCACACTCAAAAGCCACATGGGTTTTAATAGATATTTTAGAGAAATGTTTCTTGAGGGGAAGAGTTTTACAACTTGTCATCTTCCTACTGTAAATAAGTTTTGGAAGAATATTTGGCTAAATCATGTTGAAAAGATAGCTGGCCAAATCAATAGAAACAATTTCACCTTTCTTCCCTCAATGGGGTGTTTATGCCATTGCCTTCCCTAGTAAACTGAATTTTTCATTTTTTTCTGTAAAAGGTGACCCTGTACAGCTGACTGGATGGCACTGGAGATGTTCAGCAGTTTTTTGAGTTAAATAAAACTTTGTAAGAGCTAAAAACCTTAGCAAAATAAAAAAAAATACTTTCTTAAGAGTTAAAATCTTAATTTAAAAGAAAGGTGTTTCAAAAGTGGGCGCTGAGAGGATATAAACTTGCCCACACGTTGTTTGAATCCTGTAGGATGTGCTATTCAGCCGCAACACCACGCATCAGTGAAGTTTGATAGGTTGATCATACTCTGATCCAGTGGGGAAAGCCGCGCTGTTTCTCATGAGCTATCTTTTCAAAACATCTCCATTGAAATTAAATTTTTGATTTGCTGCTAACAGATACAGGAAGAGGAAAATGGTTCTTTTTTGCAAACAAAAGTAAGAAAATTACATTTAAAATTGTAATGTCCCGAAGGGAAAAGATATCTGTGCTGTATTGTTAGAGGGATATGTCTCAGAATGGTATCCAGTTCTTAGTATTGTAGTGTCTTTCTTGATGTTCTCGTTGCCTCTAAATAAGGTCACTACACGGTTTGGGGAAAAGGTGGAATGACGGTCTTCTATTGCTATCTCTGTCTCAGTCTTAGTGAAAAATACATGTATGAAGTACGTGTGTGCAGCGTACATATGAAGAAAGAGAGTTGAATTTTCAGGTGTGTGGCACTGAAAAATGCTAGGCAAATTCCCCGTCACAGGCAGTGTGGAAAACTGATTATATGTGTGGGGAGAAACATGCACCAGAAGAAACAGAAAAATGGGGTTCAGTAAGTTGATGTTTTTAGAAATATATACTGATATCTGTGAAAGAAGAGCAAGAAGGCTGTCGTCTGGGAGAGCCGTGAGTAGCTATGCTACAGTGACAGATGCTAACACCATAACAATCTTCTGCATTTTGTTCCTTTCTAATTTTGGAGAAGCTTGCTTCATGGGTGGGTGTGAGTTTACAGTAAGGGCCTTAGCTTAGTTCTTAAAATAATTATTTGAGTTTGAATAAGAAGAAAAGAAGGAAGCAGCTAGTACCTGCAGCTACACAAGTAAGAACTTTACAAGTCATTCAGTGGAGTGATCTGGCTGTATTTAATCATGGGATCATTGGAACGTTGCAGCATGTGTGTCACTGGGGCTGTGTGTCACTGCCAGTCTTGCTCTTCCCGGTGTGGTTTTGCTTTGACCGTCTACCAGACTTCTTGCCTTGCATTGGTGCAGCCGTGGTGTTATCTGGGGAGGAGCCCAACACTCTGAAGCAGTGGCTTCAGAAGAATTTCAGAAAGCCTTTTAGGAAGAAAGTTGTATGGTATTTCTGCAGGAAACTCTCACAGGGCCCTCCTAACAAAAATTAAAGACACATCTTAAACCTTTCTCACTTCCCTTGAAAAAGGAATATTTGGCTCTCAGTAACAAGGCATGGCAACAAGAAAGATGGGAGCTGTAGTAGTAGTTAAGCAGAGAGGACCACAGCTCAGAGCACCCTGTGTGCTGGCAGATAACAAAGATGGGCCTCTGCACACAGCTGTGGCTGGTGGGAGGGTGGGTCGCTACCATGGATGCTGCCTGAGCTACGGCTGCTGAGATTTCTGTACTTCCAGGGGTTTTCTGCATTTTTTTTTTGTGGTTAGCTAATTAATAATTTGCATTAGTTATGGTGAAGGAGTTTATGGAAAATTGAATTAATACTTCTTTTATATTAAAGAACAACATGATTTATGTGCTAATTACATGGATACTTGTTCTCAATATTCTACTTTATTAGATACAAATATGAAAGCCAGCTGCAACAGAAAGCTCTGGTAATACATATACACAATAACAAGGGCAAGATGTATTCTTTTTCAGGTTCATAAATATTTTTTTTTTCACTGTGTACAACTCAGACAAGAACTGGAATATCTTCTTACTGGATATGAGGGAGCTGGGAATAGTGGCTTGTAAGTGCGTAGTGCTTTGTTGATATCAACTGCTCTTCTGCGCAAGTGATGTAAGTACATACGGCAGTAGTTAAATTTAAGGCTGTAATTAATCCTACTGACACCAAAACAAATTGCTGTAGTTTGTTGTTCAGCTCTGCTTTGTGGAGCTAATTGTGTGCATAAAGTTATGCATGTAACTTAAGTGTTTGACTTCATTACTGTTGGAACTTATAGCACAATACAGGATCATATTTTAAAATACCATAGAGACACTCCATTTCTGTATCCCCTTCCATTAGCCTTTCTCTTCCAAATTTGTGCTTGTTTGGAACATTTGAATTAGTACAAAGAGCCCAAATTCCTCTATTTAGCTTGTTATATGTGCAGGACTAGGTCTGAAATAGAGCATTATAAAGCTCCGCTATTATATACCCATGTGCATGCATAACATCTGATTTATTTATTATTTTTAAGAGAGGTTTTAGGTGTGGTTTAACAGACTGACATATTTTGGTACAGCTACCTTCTGCATTTTCTGACTTGTAAAGCCTTAATAGCCTGAGTACATTTATTTGTACAGGTTTGCAGGGGTAAAATAAACTAGATCAGATATATTTCAGAAGCTTTAAAAACAGTTTAAAGTAGATGTTTCTATAAATCCCTGTTTTATTACTGTAAGTGCAGTTATTTCATGGAATAGGACATAGGGTATTGTTTCCTTTCACACTGCTGCTCAGTACACACAGCTGATCAGTGGCATTTACAGACGGAGCATCAAGCACATTAAGCAACTGTTTGCACAGTGCTATATGCTGAAATACTAAGTCAGTCCAAATTCCCATGAACTTCAATGGGTTTTTTTCTTTAAGAAATTCTCTGTACAAGTCCTATTAAATGAACAAAGGATTTCTATTGATAAAGTTAGTTTTAGCATCTAGCTGCAGGGATTCAAGCAGGAACACTGCAGAACTCTGCCCATGTTACACGCAAAGGAAATTTTGGTATGTGAAGAAATCTCTTGATGATGTTAAAGAGTGGCTGTAGCCCCAAACACCACTTCAAAAGTGTACCTCTTGCTGACCACTTGCAAGCTGTAATGAAACTGATGGATAAAAATTAATTTGTTGGAACAAACCTGGAAAATGCCTCATTTCAGGGCAGATGCTCATATTACAGGTGTGGTTCTGTGTACACAGCACTACTATAATCGCTTCTTTTTGCAAGCCACTTAAGGAATTTTGCAAAACCAGGCCCTGGATGTTCCTTTGGATGTTTTTGGTGGGGACTGGGAAAAAAGGAGTTCAATATCTCCATTGCTGGCATTATGAAATTCCACTACAGGTAACAAACTGCTCTGCATACTATGATACCGAAAGGCCACGTGGGAGAGAGCAGTGTGCCTGCCACCTTTACTTGGTAAGCTGAACTTGAGAGCAGCGCAGCGCATTTGCCGACTGAGACTCTCCTTCCAGCTCCTGTAGCTGTTGTGAGAGACTCATGTCTGTACAGCCGCCATTTTAAGATACAGACTTTAAGCTATTCATGCTCAGATTGCTTCCTTTTGTACTCTGCATGGTAGCGGAACTGATGAGGCTGCTTTTAGATGAGGATAGCTGTAGGAGACCCTGCTTTGGCAGGACGTTTGGACTAGATGACCCACAGAGGTCCCTTCCAAACCCTAACATTCTGTGATTCTGTGATATAGAGTGATTCCCCTAAACTCTATTGTTTACTTAGATTTTTTGACGTTTCTGTCTAGTGAATATTATTATTTGTTTGTAATGTAGTTTTTTTTGTTAGACAACTTTTAACTAGAAAATGAAACAATATTCATGTTAAAATTGTAGTTAGTATGATGTGAAGTATTTTACCAAATTGGAGCAATTAAAGGTAATAAAAATAGCCCAAGTTATTTATCATTTAATGGTGATTTAAACCCTTATGTTTCTGCATTTGTAACATTAGAACAGAATATTTTGTGTTGCTTTTACTTTAAGAAGCCTACTCTAAAGTACTTGTATAAGAAGTGTTATTTAGTGCTTTTAGCATTACACTTATCTAAGATGTGCCTCATTAGTTTTCACACTACGTGGAAAAAAAGCATTGGTCTTTAAACTGCATTTTGCACTTCTACAATTAACACATTGATGATTTTTTTCTGCGACAAATAGACTATAGAGTTGCATGACAAATAGACTATAGAGTTCTGTTGCACTATTTCCTAGCAGTTCTTAAATTTACAATAGTACTGAGCTTGCAATAGGCATGATGGGTGTCAGTCTGCAGTACGTATTGATTAAATGTAAATGATATTATGCAGATGTTAAAATTAAAATAGAGCTAATACATACTATATCAGCTATTTTTGCAAAGCTGATTGAGAATTGGCTTTTAAGTTGCTGGTTTTTAGTTAATACAACGGGATTATTTTAAGTGGTACAAAATATTCTGATATTTTGAGTTTAGAGGGACTGGGATTTGTACTTAAAACAAACAAACAAACAAACAAAAAACAACCCATGACTTGCATAGTCTTTCTGGAGATATACAGGTGTCATGCATATAAGTACTGCTGAGAAATATACAGACTCATCAAGGACTGAACAGGCAATCGATGAATATCCTAACATTTCATCCAGAAGGATTCTCTAAAGCAGCTGTTGGCTATCTTGCATATGTGGCATGCTAGATTCTATTCACAAAATAGCTAATGTCTTGGTAAAAATATGTAGCAATGCAGATATGCTTACCCTCCAAAGGGAACTGTTCTTTGAGGTTGTACTTCGTACCTCTGCTTCATCAGAAGCCAATCTTGCAACTACATACATGAGATTTTCTAAATGATTTGTGCAAGATGTAGTCCTCTAGTTCATCCATCTGCTTCTTAAAGACTTCATTCGTTTTCTACAGAATATACGGCATAAAAATAACATTTCCTGTAAATCTAGTCTCTCTCATGTCAAACCTCTCTCTACATTCATAGTCCTCTGGCACCTTAATGATACACCAACATTTACATGTGTAGAAAAATTACTATTGTTTTTTTGGTAGTGTTTAGTCTGATTCTCAGAGGTCCTTAGCTCTCTGCAGGCTAGTATTTGTCTGCAAACCAAACTTTAGGAATATGGGTTTTTTCCTCTTTCATGAAGAGGTGTGTGATGCACAAGCATTGGGACACAGAATGGTGGCAGCAATATGAAATAGGGATGTTTTTAGCTCTTTTAAGACTCAGATACAGGATACCAAACACTTAGAAAACCATACATCTTTCAATAAATTGACTCTGTGTTACTTTCCATTGCAGTGATGACTTAGAGTCTCACAGCACTATGGCAGGCAACTTTCTCCCTCATTTTCCTGCTCCAGAAGCAGGACTGTGTAGTGTACTTTAAAAGTATATATTTGTTACTTCTCATTAATGAGCACTGAAGAAAGCAGCAGCCATCTTTTGAGACTGATCTTTATCCTTCTTTATCGCCCAGTTTGAAGTGAATAAAAAGTCATTTGGAAGCAGGATCAATGATGACCCTTGAGGATAGTATTGCTATAAATTTGCAGTTGTTGAAAATAAGCCATCATTTGAGTTGCATATATGTTTTTATCCTTCCAGCACAGTTCATGTAAGAACTGTCTTTGCAGGAGTATGGCTTTTGGATGTTTACCACAGACAACAGCTATCAAAATGATTACATGGAGGGTTAGAGTTTTCTTGATACTGTATGATATTCAAGGAGGTTAATGGCAGCCAGCTAGTTAATAGGCTAACTCCGTGGCACAGCAGAAGATTTAGGTTGTTAGGACCATCACAAGGTTTAGAACCACTTCTGAACTTAGAACTGGGGCCTGTAAATGGTAGAAGATGGTAAGAATGTTAGGAAAGGTGAAAAACTGATATCTGGAATCCCATCATTTTCATTTGGATGTGACTTGGGAAAGGGCATTTTATTCTGAATATCTTTTGAATTGGAAATTTGTTTCTTGCATGACTCTGAGCCTTCAGAGGTTTGTTCTGTGGAAGTCCATAAGTCTTGAAAAGCATCATATTTTAACAGTATGTAGACAACTTTCACATAACTCCTCACAGGTAAAGCCTGCAACTTGACTATGTATCGGAGAGACTCATGCTTACCAGTAGTGATTTTTAATACATAGATGTTTATAATATTTCAAACTATTCTGTCAGTCTTCTTTGATGCATCTTTATACTTTATGAAGGCTAGAACCACCTAACTTAAGAATTTACAGGGTCTGGTATGTTATAATTTTTGCGTCAAGGAGGATGTAGAGAAATACGTGGCAATCAGGAGATTCAACCGTGAAGATTATTTTTCTGTGTGCGGTCGCTGTTCATTACAAGAAATATTTTCAGGGTTTTGTCAAAATGTGAATGTTGCATTCAGTACTATAATATTAGGGTGAAAATGGTGTAAATACGATTTGTCTGACAGAAAGGGGGGAAAGCAGCCATACACCTTCCCATTCCAGGGAGGGCAGCATGGCACATCCAGGCATCAGAATAGACTTGATCATGATTGTCTTTTGTGTATTACATTCTGATCACCAGAATGTTACTTGAACGCTGACCACTTAAATGCAGGTATGTATTACACTGAAGAACTGTAGGTATTTAAGGAATCAGATAATTTAGCCCATTGCCTGTACTTTACAGATCTGGATAAATGTCACAACTGCTATAAAACAGATAAAGGTTTTGTTTTGTTGTTGTTGTCTGTTTTGTTTTTTTTTAGTCTCTAACTAACAGCACTTGGAATATGTCTTCGGCTTTGTGTGTGTGTGTGTGTCCCAGAATTAATATGTCTCTTATTTCTTCTATCCCAAGTTCTTTTTCGCCGCACATGCTGGAAGTTGAAGAGAATCCGGAGACCTATTTCTAGTTTATAAAGAAATGTGGATCTGGGTCTCTCTACGGTTGTTTTCCAGTATTGAAGAGCTTTACTTTCTGCTTTGCTCCCTGTAATGCCTATGGACAGCAAATTGTGGGAGGGAGGCGGGGAGAGAATTTGCCAAATATGCCTAATATCGCAATATCCTGGAAATTACGTGGTCTTAAAGGGCTTAGCTTTGTCCAGTAGGGTAATAGTTTTCGGGAAGTGATTGTACATAATTCCATAGCAGAGCCAGGAACTGCAAAGAAATATATGACTTCATTCTTCTACAACAGCATTACTTTATTGAAGTCTTACAAAAAATTTCAGAAATTCTTAACCTCAGTTAATGCTGTCTGTGAAAATTAATCCATAGCACTTTTAAGGAATGATATGGCAGAATCTATCAGTCAGTAAGTCTATAATTCTATAAGTCAATCTTTTCTATGGGTACTCTCTCTCTGCTATAGTACACAGAGTATAATACGCAGCTGGAGAGTGGAGCTGGCCTGATTTTAAAGCAAAGTTCTGCGAAAATAAAAAGAGGATAATTAGCTATTGCAACAATTTAGCAGAGCAAATGATGGCTTTTTTTGCATTTAAGGTTTTTAAATATGTATTGTGTGCCTTTCTAAAGGATAAGTTTTAGTACAAACCAGTGCAATGGGTTGGGCACAGGAACCTCTTGATTGAATGCCACAGCCTGTGTTTCAGTTTGAGAATTTGTTTAGGAAATCAGTTCCGTTCAGTGTTTTCATTAGCAGTGAGGGTGATAGAATACAGAATAGCTTATAAAATACGCAGATGACACCAAGCTGTGAGGAGTTGCAAATACCTTGCTGTATCAGGCCAGAATTTGAAATAAACTTGGCAAATTGGAGAGATGGTCTGAAATCAGCAAGATGAAATTCAATAAATTGAAGTGCCATATGATGCATTTAGGAAAAAGAGTTCAGATACACAAATACAAGATAGGGAATACCTGTCAAGACAAAACATAGGTAACAGTATACAATGCATTGCTATTACAAACCAAGGAAATGTAATTCTGGAATGTGTGAAGAGGGATGTGCTGTTTAAAATGTTGGGTAATTATTCCAAATTAGAGTTAGTGAGGTATGAGTTGACATATTGTGTCCATGTTTGGTTATGACTTCTAAAAATGTTTAGAAAATTGCATCAGTTAAGAAAATTGAATTTGCCTAATTTACAACAATGTTAGTAACAACCATTTGATATATAAAGATTTTAAGACAAAAGGCAGAGATACATTTTTCTTCATATTTCTGAAAGAAGAATGAGGGCAGTCTCTGTAAGTTGCTTTCAGAGTGATGAAGGCTGTGTTTTTGAAAATCCTTTTTGAAGTATGAACCCCAGAAAAAGGCACCTGGAGGTATTGTAGAACCTCCTTTTCAAGGAAAAGTTACACAAATTTATACTGGGTGAGTATACACAATCCTTCTTTAGCACAAAGTGGACAAGATGATGCCTTTCAGTGTATGTTTCTGTAATTCTGTACAGAAGAAGAGAGCAGAGCAAATAGCTTGAAAAACTTTTCTCTAGAAACATCATGGAAAGGTTGAACGGCCTTCTTCAGCGTGGAAAATTGCACAGCCATTGGGGCACACAAGCTACTCAGCAGAGCTCGGAAGGCCACCTGAGGTCTGCAGCCTACAACTTAGGGATCATGGGACTAGAGAATTATTGTGATCCTTTCTGAACCAAAAATCCATTTTTCTCTCCTACGTATATGCCTTGTTACGAAGACCATCAGAGGAAGAACATAATTTATGGTAATCACCTTTGCCTCTTAGTCCTAACTGTGAAGAGACTATTTATTTATGTAACTTTCTTCCCACAAGAGTTTCCATTAATTCTGTTGATGGAAGCATTCTTCAGCATTACGGTACTGAAATAGAGCACAGAGCATAATACCCTTCCCTGCCTTCACAAGTGAGAAGGAAACACAAGAGGGAAACTGACCTTGAAAAATGAGTGCTTTGGTTTCTTATTAATTTAGAAATGTGAGTTGACAGTTTGATGCTCTAATTGCAAATTATATTTTAAAATATTTTCTTTTATCAGCCTTGACAATTTAACAGAATTTACCAACTGGCAAGTTTCAAGTAGTTTTCGTTCCAACTCTTCTATACTACAACACTGCTCCTAATCGTCTGTGAAAAAGCTGCCATGCAAGAGAGGACTGGGAATTGCTAACAGCAGTGATGAAAACTAATTCAAACCAGGCCACAGGTAGAAGCTTTTGTGAAAGCAATCTGCATCATTTCAAGCTGGTCAAGCTTAAATTACCTTTTAGAAAAGCAGTTTGTCTTTCATTACAAAGTAAGACAAGCTGTTATCTCAGTACCCAACAAGTACCTAATGCACAGGTCAAAAAATAGGCAACAATTATATAGGGAAAGTTTTATGCAAGTTTGCCTACATTGCCTCTCCCTTTTCTTCTCTGCCTGTGATATGGTTCACAATCACAGGTGCAGTATAAAAATATATGGGCTGCTCCTTTGCCAAGGTTTGCGCATGGTCTGACCCTGACTATCTATAGCCTCTTCCCTACTGCTCGAGAGGGTTGTCCTATGAGGTGCCATCACTTTCAGAACTGGCTTCAGTACTGTGCAGATCTAGGCTAAGCCTGTTTCAATACTATTTTGAATGCTGTAATACTTGTATGGGACTGCCTTTCCCTAAAAGAAAGTTATTTAGCAAATTTCATAAAGGAAGTGATAGTAAGAGATTATTTACGTGGTGATGAATCATGGTATAAGTCATTCCAGGCAAGGAAGTACAGCTTTCACTCCAGAGGGAAAGTATTAGGAAGGGACGTCAGTGTTTTAACATTTCAATTGCCATCTACTGGTTTGTTGCTACTTTCATTCTCCCTATTTCTTTTTGGCTTAATTACTTCTCCTTAATGTACACTGGGTACCTGGTAAGTTGACTAACCTTGAAAAATTGATTCAGATACATATGAAATAAGAGCTTGTGATGTACTGGGATCACAGGGAATGACTTCCAAGTTAGATGCTATTTTTAAAAGCATCTTCAGTCTCACAAAAATACCCTAAACTATTTGATCTGTCTATTGTTCTAATCACAGCTTTGTCATCATCTAAACTCAATGACAATTTAAATTAAAAAAAAAAAATCAAAAAAACCCCATAGATTCTGCAGACTGAAAATAAACAGGGGCTTTCTCTGTTGAGTAAGGTGGAGATCTGTTAGTTGCCTGCTGCTTTCATTTAAGGCAGGTTACAAATGCACTGTTTCTATAATGTGTAGCAGCTGACATTGTAGTCTAAGTGCATTTTTTTGGGCTAGCAGTAATTATCAACAACTTTGTAAGCAAAAGGAAGGAATGAATAAGTAAAGATTCTTTAAGAAGTGATCTAGATTCACGCCAGTTATTATTTACAAGCATTCTAGATAAAAGGCTTAACACTAGGTTGCAGAGATTCACAATACACAAGCCTATGACAACACAAACAATTTACATATTATTATATAGGTTCTAGAAAGATCCTCTTTCTCTGATCTGATTAAGGACTGTATCTTGAAAAGGATTATGTATGTTTTTAAGTTAGTACACTGTGAAATCGTCAGGACTCTTGGCAGTGCATAATTCAAGATTGTGCATATATCTTCAAAGGTCTGAGACCTAAATGAAACACATGCAGCTCAACAGAATGGTTTTGAAATTTTTCTAAGATTTGATGCAGGGCCAAACTTTGTTGTTAAGAAGGAAATTATTTTAGACTGGCCCAGCGTCTACATAATCAGATTTAATGCAGTAAAACCTAGGCATGTTGCAACACTTAGCTAGTACAAATTAGCACGTTTTGGTAATTGCACACAGAGGAGAGAAACAGAAAGTGATCAAAGACAGAGCATCACAAAATGTACTTTATTATTTTATCACTGCAACTGTGTTTATATCTGTGAGTTATAATGATGTGTTTAGTATAACTATTTGTGGAAGCATTGTATTTTGTATGGAGTGTTCACTTTCTGAAGTTGCTTTTTGTTGAGGTGAGAGCTGGTTTTGGCAAGTTAGAAAGTGTGCAAGTTTATTCTGCTTCTTCACAAGAGTAAGTATTTTTGCTACTGCTATATGGCTAAGATTTTGTGTGCATGGTGAATAGAATAAGTAAATTAGCTAGCACTGTAAATTATGAAGTCTTTTGGCCTTTTAGAGATATGGGTTTAAATTTCTGGGAGACTGTTTTCTATTTATTTTCTAAGGTGTACAAAGATCTACTGGGTTAACTTTAGGTAGGCTGAGATCCTAGCAGTTTTCTCCCTCCCAAGTCCTGAGTCATAGGAGCTTGGGAAACAGCCAGGAATTTCACTAGACAGGATAGATGTTTTTAAGCATTGCTGTGAGTGAGATCTATCACTGACTTCCAGACGGGCATTTGCATAAATGAAACTAAAGATAGGAGCTTTGTGCTATGAGTATTTTCCCCTACTTACATTCTTTTTGTGTTTTTTCCTTTATCTTTTTTTTTGTTTGCTTTAGCTCTTATTTTCTCTTTTGAAAGCTTTTAGCCCTCTTCCATTTTGTCATCAAAAGATGAATTTTAAGACCTCAAACAGGAATGCAAAGCTTTTCAGTTATGCTACTTTTGCATAATAAAACCCTGAATTAAATGTCAGGGTTATAATTATTGCTGAAGTATGCTGGCAGGTGAGACTAGATGACTCAAGGCAAGATAAAAAGATGGTAGAAATAACTATATTAGAGAGATGTTGTTCAAAGAAGGCATATTAGGACAAGTTGTAGTGGGCAAAATGGTTGATTAGGCTTTTGTGATGTGTTTGTTTTTAATTTATTGGTGGGTCAGTCTTTGCTGAGGGCCAAATGCCCACCCAGCTGCTTGTTCACTTCCCCTCCTCTGCCGGGCAGGAGGAGAAAATAGGCCGAGAAAGCACGAGGCTCAAGATAAAGACCATTTATGGTCGCAGTCAAAACAGACTCAACATAGGGTAAATTAATTTCATTTATTGCCAATTACAATAGATTTTGGTAGTGAGAAACAAAGGCAAACATGAAAGCAGCACCTTTCCTTCCCCCCTCGCTTCCCAGCTCCACTTCTCTCCTTTGCTGCAGACCCCTCCACCTCTCTGCTGCTCCCTCCTCCTCACACTTTTCCTCTGCTCCAGTGCAGGCTCTCCTCACGGCTGCAGTCCTTCAGGAAAAGTCTGCGCCAGCATGTGCTCTCCGTGGGCTGCAATTCCTGTCAGGAAAATCTGCAGCGTGGGCTGTCTGCGGGCTGCAGGTGATAACCTGCTCCACCACCATGGAGCGCCTGCTTCTCTGACCTTGGTGTTTCTCACTGGTTTTGTTCCCTCCTCCTCTCTCTGCCCAGCATTTCTTTAATATGTTTTGCCAGAGAGGCCAGCAGTGTTGCTGATGGGCTCCTCCATGTCCCGCGGAATGGGTGTGAACTGGCTGTGCCCGGCCTGGGGCAGCCCTGACCTCTCCTCACAGCAGCCGATGCTGCGGCCGCCCCGCTGCCAGCACCTCCCCATTTACACCCTGTACAAAATGCTTCTGTTTGCTTCTGGTTTTTCTCATGCTCACCCTCACCACGTTACCATTACGTAGATAAGGAGGAAAATAAGAGGTAAGCCAAAAGGTGTTGCAAACAAAGAGATTAACTGCATGCTTTCCTGTCGCTCCCTTTTGGCTCAGAAAAAGAAAGTGAAGGGATTTTCATGACTGCCAGTGATGACCTTTCAGTCCATCACGAGGTAATAACTGGCCTTGCTATTGATCTGATTTTTTTTGTGTGGTCTTCCACCTCTTTACTTGTCATAATTTTAGAGATCAACCTTGATTATAATTAGACCCTTGGAAGTGGTGCTGATCCTCCACATGGGATCTAACTGTGTGGTGATGGGTGTATGCCTCAAAAGCTGTTGAGAACACAGGAGGTTGAAAAGCGTGGTTAGGTTGTGCAATCTGCCCATCCATTGCAACAGAAAGTGTTCCTAATGGTTTGGTTAACTTGTCCTGGGTCTTCGATATGACTGCGTAGTGACCAGCAAAATTGGGACTGGAATAGTATTTTGGCTTTTACAAATCCTTTGCTTTTTTACAGCACAGTCCAGCAATATAATTAAGTATATGCATATGAACAATATCACTCATTTCAGTAGGGCTGTTAATGTCCTTATATTTAGGCACATAGTTGTTGTTTCAGTCTGTAATCGGTAGCCATCCTCTAGAATGTGCCTGTTATGTCCTTGCCTTCAAAACCTGCTCTGCTCTTCCATTCCAACACACCTAGAGAGCCTGATGGTAGAGGAAGAAATACTTGCAATTTCCCAACTGTTTCCATTATAAAACGAGTTTTTCAACCATTTATAACTTCACCCAAATGTAACTGCTTAGACCAAAATTTCCTATGCTAGGTATCGTGAATAAGGCTGAATTTTTGTGTCAGAAAATGTTAGCTAAAATGTTTCTGTGACCAAGAAAATGTGTGTGTTTGGTTTTTTTGTAATCTTGGAGGAACTCTGCTGCTCTCCTATTTTGGAGCAAGAAATGCAGCAGAAGAGTTTTCTGGTCTGAAAGCAGCTACTGGCATTAACAACAATCCTCTTTGCCAGTATCCGGGAATGCAAATATATTTGATCAAATTATCAGGTTCTAAAAATTACATATCGCGAGTGATATTCAGTAAAGTGCTGTATTAGAATTTGGCAGCTAAATGCTATCTATATTGAGAACATATTTTTCTGTATAACTCCTATATGCAAAACCACAGAAAACTGGATTTTGTCCTTATTTCTGCCATGGAACAATTGGATGAGGCTGGATAAGTAGTTAGAGTGTGAAGTTTGTCATTAATTTTGCATTCTTCATTCTCAGAGGCTGATTTTGAGACTATTCAGACTTTTAGACTCCTCCTATTCCTGCAATGTCCTGAGGTCTGTAGGAAGCTAATAGAAAAGGCTGAATATGTGGTGATTTTGTGAGATATTGTAGCCACTAAAATTATTTAAAAATTATATAGTGTTTTGTATGCCTTGCTGTCCTGCATCTGTGTAATTGGTCTTGACTGCTGTTACGCCTTAGCAGAAGTTTGAGGTGATGCTTTTATTGTTTTATAATTGCCCTGCACATATAAGCACTGTCTATTTTGTGCATCGAATGAACCGGGGCTCAGCAGGAACATTGCTACCTTAGGACTTAAAGGAACCTCAAGACACCAACCAGTCCATTCTCCTAACTATGATGGAAGTAATCTACCTACGTGATACGTGATAGGTGTACTGAGAGCTTTAAGACCAGGCTAATGATGGCAGATGGCTATCAGTTCCAGTGTTTCAGAAACCTTATTGCCAGAAAGTTTTCCTTCGCATCTAACTGAAGTCTCCCCTGTCTCTGTGCAATGTAGTTAGTGTTCATATTAAAACAAATACACAGTTAAGGTTATGCAGACTGCTTTGTATTTAACACTTTTTAACCTGAAGGTTGGTGTTATATGTGTGAAATGATCAAACATAGTACATGCTGAGTCTGAAAGTAATTTGCATCTGAAGATATCATGTCTTTATTTATGGTTCAGTGAAAATAAATTAAAATAATTGATGACTGTTTTGAAAGCAAATTACTGGGAGAACTATATATCTAACATGGCAAGTGATGAAGAGATGACAATGTCTTACAATGCCAGCATGAGTTGTGTAGACATGGGTATTTATATACTCAACAGCAGCAAATCTCTGACAGTTTTTTTTGGTTTTGTTCTTGGCCAAGTCCCCTCAGATCCCAGTTCTATCCCAAAGGAGGAGGAGGAGAAAACTAATGTTCCTATCACATATGTTCCATTATTGATTTCCATTCCAATCTACCCAAAGTCTTCTGTGCTGGAAATAATTAGACACTGTGAACAGAGATGAAGCAAAAATCTATACAATGCTGGATTTCCAGAAATGAAGACGAGGTTGCTTACTTAATGTTGCATATAGAACGCCTTTTGGATGAATGGGCTTCCCTTTCTCAGAAGCAGCTCGACAGTGGTTATGTCACAAATTTGCTGTTAATTAAATAGTGTTCACTGTGCGCCTGTAAAAATGGCGTGGAGAAAAAACACATTGGACAGCAGCAGCATTTTACAAGAGCTCTGCAATTAAAAGAAAAGCCTGTGAAAAATAAACTTGCATGCTTCGTACTGACGGCAAGATATTTTCTTCCATATGAAATTCACTTTATGGATTGTCTCAAAGCTCTTTAGGAACGTCTAGTTACTGAAGAAGTTTGACCATTTCCAAAGTTTGACTGGAAGTGTGTTAGAAGGGTCCAGTACGGGGAAAATGTTCCTGGGAGCTGAAGCAGGATGAACGACAGTGCAGCTCACAGCTGTAGACAGCTGCAGCCAAGCCAGTGGGTAAGGACTGCTGAGAAAGCGAGTTGGGATCCAGAGGAAGCCAGTAGATTAGTTTTTCTTTGAGTGAAAGGTGGACTAAAGGTGATTTAAGTTAGGCTGTGTAACACATCTTGGGAATGGAGAAGGCAGGTATTTCGGAAGAATGTAAGAGAGGTAACCAATGGAAAGGATTCACAACAGCCATGCAGTCGACTAATAGCAGAAATACCTGGAGGGAAAAACTGGAAGTTATCTGGAGTATCTGAAAGATATTAAGAGAAAAATGTAAGCTGTATCTGTATGACTCTGTTTGCTTGTTTGTTTTCTCAAACAACATAAAGTTGTTCCCCAAACAGAAACAGCCAGTCTTTTGACCGCATCATAGACAGGCCTGAATCGGTGATTAAGCTTCCTGCGGTAGAATGTGCTGTTGGTGGTTTTGCAGCAGGCATTGTCTCTTCCCTCTCTAGTCTTCCTGAATCCACTTCCATTTCTTTTTCCCTTGCCATTCACTTCCTACCTCCAGAGGAGTTTAGGACCTTGTTGCTAGCAAGTAAAAGATACTCCTGTGCTGGTCTCGCTTCTGTGTGGTGCACAGCCAGGTGCGTGCCAGTGAGGAAGGTCCTGTATATTTTAGGGGCGGAGAGGAGAGTGTGTTTAGCAGCCCTGATGGATTAATCTTTATATGTTGATGCTGTTGCGCATGACAACCTTGTCTCTAAACTGGGGAGACATGGATTTGATGGATGGACAACAAGGTGGATTAGGAATTCGCTGGACAGCCACGCTCAAAGAGTTGTGGTCAGTGGCCTGATGTCCAAGTGAAGACCAGTGACCAGTGGCATTCCTCAGGGGTTGGTACTGGGACCAGTGCTGTTTAACATCGTTATCGGGGACATGGACAGTGGGTTCGAACGCACCCTCAGCAAGTTTTCCGATGACACCAAGCTGTGTGGTGTGGTTGACAAACCGAGGGGAAGGGATGACATCCAGAGGGAGCTGGACAGGCTTGAGAGGTGGGCCCGTGTGAACTTCATGAAGTTCATCAAAGTCAAGTGCAAGGTCCTGCGCATGAGTTGGGGCAATCCCAAGCACAGATACAGGCTGAGTGGAGAATGACTTCAGAGCAACCTTGAGAAGGACTTGTGGGTGCTGGTTGATGAAAAGTTGGACAAAACCCAGCAATATGCGCTCACAACTCAGAAGGCCAACTGTATCCTGGGCTGCATCAAAAGCAGCGTGGCCAGCAGGTTGAGGGAGAGGATTCTGCCTCTCTACTCCACTCTGGTGAGACCTCACCTGGAGTCCTGCATCCAGCTCTGGAGCCCCCAGCACAGGAAGGACACGGACCTGTTGGAGAGGGTCCAGAGGAGGGGCGCAAAAATGATCAGAGGGCTGGAGCAGCTCTCCTGTGAGGAAAGGCTGAGAGAGTTGGGGCTGTTCAGCCTGGAGAAGAGAAGGTTCTGGGGAAACCCTGTTTTGGCCTTTCAGTACCTGAAGGGGCCCTACAAGAAAGCTGGGAAGGGACTTTTTATGAGGGCCTGTAGTGGCAGGACAAGAGGTAATGTCTTCAAGATGAAAGAGGGTAGAATTAGATTAGACATAAGGAAGAAATTCTTTCCCATGAGGTTGGTGAGGCAGTGACATAGGTTGCCCAGAGGAGTTGTGGCTGCCCCCTCCCTGGAAGTGTTCAAGGCCGGGTTGGATGGGGCTTTGAGCAACCTGGTCTAGTGGAAGGTGTCCCTTCCCGTGGCAGGGGCATTGGAACTAGATGATCTATATGGTCACTTCCAACCCAAACCATTCTATGATTCTATAGTTATTAGCCCACCCATTTTTCTGTGAAGTGGTCTCCTTTTTAGAACTCACCAGAATAACAATGCTACATGCCTATGCACGCTGCAGAAAATAACAAAGTTATGTTGGGATTTTTGGTTTGTCAGAGGTCTCTGATAGTAGAGAGAATCTGGGAGAGTTATTGTTGTCCTGTAATTTGCAGGCTGCTGGCATGCCTTCTTTTAGCCTCTAATTCTCTCCTTTTATCTCTGTTCCCTCTTTGCTCTTCTGGGTATCTGTTGTGGGTAATCGAAGTGATGTGATTGCTCTCTGTGCATCTCTGGAGAATTTAAACAGCATCATTCCATCCTTCTCTTTTCTCCCTATAAATGCAAAGAAATTTTTTCTTCTTTAGGCAAAGATAGAAAATGTGGGGTTTTTTTCTCTGTAACAAACTAGAGAATGAGTAAAACGCAGGTTCCTTGGTTGAGCAGATGAGTTCAGCTGATGAAGCTGTAGGAATCTTCCTAGACTGTTCCCTAAACTGCAAGAATAGGTGTGTTTTCTGATGAAAATCTAGTTGACATAAATGTGGTTTTAGCGTGGATTTCAGAGAATTATTTTTCCCAATGTGGTAGACACTGTGGAATTTGATGAAATAATTTGAGTGCAGGAAAAAGGTACTATTAAAAAAGATTTTTGTAATAGCATGCCTTCTGAGACCTCTCTTTTCTTCTGATTTGGCTGCTTAGCATCATCTCTCTCTGCTCTGATTCTGTTTTAATAGCCATTTTTCTCTGCAAACTGTCGGCTCTAATGCACAACTGAAATAGGCTTGCACACAGGTGGTGATTCCTCTCCCCATCGTTGCATTTTGATTCTGAACTCCAGATTTAATCTATTTAAATAATCTACTCCTGGGACCTAAGTCAACTCCTAGATGCTTTTTGATGTTCAACAAATAGTAAAGCATTACAATAATTTAATTCAAATAACTAAATCCATATGAAATGCACTACTTGTTATCTTTGCAGCAGATTTATTTTCTTCCCTGGATCCATTTTAAGCTGCACTACAGTTGCCAAATCAAAAGTAAAACAAGTTTTCAGTATAGGGGTGTGATAAGTGTATAATTTCTATTATGTCCCAGTGTGCTACATAAAAAATGAAAACATGTAACGCATTTTGAGTATCGAATTGAAATGGATTCTCTGACCTAGTCCCAGTGAATAGGTGCTAAAGTGATGGCAAAGACTTTAGCTCCTGGACTGTAATTATCATTGGAGTTATTTTTCAGTGGTAGGAGACTTTAGACCTGTGGGCACAATGGGCGAGCAGGGCAGGGAAAGCAGAGAGTCCTTTTGTCTCTTTTCCCTTTGGCCATCAGCAGCAGGCTGACAAGCAGATGCTTTTGAAGTTATTGTGAGTGTGGGAAAAAGTGATTCACATTAGTACAGCTTGTTCATATGTTACCCTGTTGCGTGTTTGTAAGAATGTAATCAAACATGGTATTTTAAAACATATTTGAGTGTTTTAATCAACTGGAACTTCAAAAGAGCGTGAAAACAATTATGGTTTCACAGAAGTCAGTCATGTTTTGTTATTTTCTCCAGTAGCAGCAGAAACTCATCTGTATAGCATGTATTTTAAATTCTTCTGAGCACAGAAAGCATCACTGCTTGTCCAGTCCCTCCAGAATCAGTGTCCTCTGTAGCTGTTGCCCTGCGTTAAATGAATCTCGCTACTGTGTATTTCACAAAAAATGGAATTGATACAGAATATAATCTGCCTTTCTTTTCTGTGGTAGCTTGGCTTTACATCCCTGAAAAGACATTGTAGTCACTGGCAGTGATGACCGTCTCTGGAAAATGTGGGCTTTACCTGATGGGAACATCATCATGACAGGGGAAGGTCACACTGATTGGCTTTCAGGTTGCTGCTTCCATCCAAGGTTAGTGCAAACAGTCCCTTGAACAGAGCACTAATCCCTTCTGGGGAGTACTTGTTTGCTCTTTCTTTGTTCACTGGCCTGCTGTGATGACTTTCTATTCTCAGTGTAACCCTGCACTCTCTGCTGAATTTCCAGACATGTAGATAAATGTTCCTCTGGCTTTCAGTACGTTGACTTAAGATTGATTGCTTTTAGTATTTTGTACATCTTAAACTTTGTCCACGTGCCAGTGCACGTAACAAGGAGTAATAAGCTTTTTAGGTCTCGCTGTATTAATTTTCTCCATGTTCATACGCTATAACAAACACAGCTCCATTTTTAATACTACAGAAAACTTGATTTCTTCTATTAGGCATTATTTGTCATTTGACTAAAAATACTCAATTTTACCTAGAGAATAAGAATATGAGCTTTCCTTCTTTCTCTTTATACAGATTTGAAGCTGAATTAGTAAATGAAAGTGAACATTGAAAATAAGAAATAAACATTTAGGTTACTGGGTCATAGAAATAGGCTAAACATGAAGTAGATTTCCTAGTCATTCTTTGAAAAATAGAATGCCATTTTACTAAAAAAAAAAAATCCATTTGTTAAGATTGAGCCTCTGTAGGTTAAAATAATGTTGCATCAGATTTGTGAGGCTCTACTTGCAATAGTGTTATTTGCTGTGAATATAAGAAAGGTCTGCCAGGGTACTCACCTGAGGTTCACTTACAAAAAGAGTATTATCAAACCTCCAACCTTGTATTTTCATAGTATTTATTTTATGAAGCAATATTAGCTCTTTCTTCATGAGAAGGAAAAGTATCCTATTTAATTTCATGAGTCCTCGTGATTTCTGATATTGTAATGAGTTAGCAAATGCACACACAATCCTCTAAACGCAAGAAAATCCCCTCCCTGTTTTCAAAACCTCAAGAACATGGAGTCATGCTTTCTGAGATGAATTAAACATGCACTTACTCTTTTCTTGCATCTCCTGTGAAATATGGGCTTTTTCTTAAGATGCTTGTGTTTCACAATGTTTGCCTTTTCACGTGTATATCCTTAGAAATAATTTTATATGTTTAAAAAAAGAGAATAATATTTGACTTAAATAATTACATATAATACAGGAGGAAAGAAATGCAAGACTCAAACTCTTATTTTAAGGTAATTTAAGAAAATTTTTCTGTTACTGAATGACAGGTTGCATGGAGTTTGTGAGCATGCTGGACATCCTAAGTCTAACTTGCAGATAAACAGAATGCTGCCTTACCTCTTGCCTGTTATGAATATAAAACTCATCACAGGGAAAGAAAGGGAAATACAATTAGAAGAGCATGTTATCATTTATAAAGCTGCTGGGCATGCTAATCAGATTTCGATAATGCATTGTTACCATGACACCCGCTGACTCAGAGACTCAAAACTATTTTCTCATTAGTCTTTGACCAGAATACAGTCCTTTCAATAGGCTTTCCTATTTCTCATTCAATTATTGAAATTAAAATGAGTTGAGGTACATCATTATTCTCTTGCAGTATAAATTGACTCCTGCTGAATGCTCTGGAGTGATTCAAAAGCAGTGCTGTTGAAATATTGGTTTCTGTTACTGGATAAAATATATATAATGTGACAGAATACATTTAATCATACTTTTTTTTTTTTTTACCTTTTTTTCTTTTTTTTAAGTAGGGGGCTTCTATATATCAGGTGTTCCAGAAGTGAAAAACAATTAAATAAAAATTGAAAGTTCTTATAGAATTTTCCTGGAACCAGATGTAAGCATCCTCCGCTTTTGGTCCTGTTCTAATAATTTAAAATGGCATTTATCCAAAAGTTGAAAAGAAAAATATTTTTGTGGCACTGGGCTGTTAAAATGTGATCCAGAAGTCTGGGTAGGACTCCCACACTTCTGCATTCTTTCATTTTTGTCCTCTGATAGATCATTTCTCCTCTGTTTCTTCTTTCCATCTGTAAAATCAGATTTAGAAAAATCTCCACCTCTGGTCTGAGAAATACCCTGTGTATAGCCACAGGACATGCATGCGTGCGTCACACGCAGAAGTCCACTTGCAATCATTTCTGGACAGCATCAGAATAATCTGTACGCTGACACTATTAATTTGAGGAGAAAGAGATCTAGGGCTTTGATGTGAATTTAAGTGGTGCTTCTGCACATGACTTAAAATCCCAGAAATCCATTTTCACATGTACACAGTGTACTATTACTTGAACAAGGGTTTTTCTCATGGTTGTCTTTGAGCCACCGCTGTGTAAATAGGGGTGAAGTTGCAATTCTTGTTGGTCACTATAATCTTCAAGCTAAAGGTGCTGTTGGGTTTATATATCCCCAGCTTCTCCAAGAGCAATGAAAGAATGTGGGTTGGCAGTAGGAACTAACCTGTATACAATAAAAGGGTTAAAGTATGTTTTAGGCTCTGGACCTTGCCGACAGTTGCATACATAATAGTGACGAGGATTGTCATCTGAGTCTTTCCCAGTACTGATGTGCAACAATATCCTGAAGTATCACAATGCTATTGAGTCTTAGGGGCAAAGGCCACTGAGTTTCTGAAGAGTTGTGGATGGAAGGGATGGAGGAGTCTCATTTTCCCCCTCATTGACAGTGTGCTTCATTTCATTATTATTTTTGCTGAAAAACACGTCCTTCACATCTGAGCAAAGCACAGTAAGGTGAGAGTGTGTGGTTTGCTGAAGCTCCGGATCCAGTGGGGTATCATTTTTTGCATTGTACGCAGTGCTTTTCCATCTGTACAAAGGGTCTTAGGCCACCGTGGGTTCCCTTTGCTTGGCAGTGGCTCCCAGGACAGTACCTGAAGGGGAGCAGACCAGCTCTGTGCATGTGAGGAGAGCAGAACATCTTTGTTGTGATGTTGCCTGCAGATCTGAGAGTAGAATTTTGCCTTAAGCTTTTTAAATAAAGGTAAAACTTCAAACAGGTCCTGTCATCTACAGAGCACAGCAGCTGGAAGGAGGGATGAGAACAGTGCTTCCTTTTAGAAGTTCAGGTGACAACTGGTCAAACTTCAAAAACAAACACTATTTTTACTCCAGTCTGGCTGAACTTTACTTTGCAGATGAATTAGCTGTTGCGAGTTCTTGTCCCTGTTGAAATATTCAGGAATATTTACCAGTTTATGTTTTATATGTGTGAAGGAGTGACAGAGTCAGAATGACTCCTGCCACATGGGCTTCATGTTAAAAATCTGAGTAGCTGGAGAAGAGCTGAGTATTTTACCTGTGGATACAAGGTGGCCCGAATGTTTGGAATAGCAAACAAAAATTTGCGTCTTCTGCCAGTTTGCGGAATAAGCTGAGGATGTTAATGCTGCACCTTGAAGAACCGTACTATAATTACACTAATATATATCAGGGCATGTACTAGATTTATTTATCTACATTACTAACCTTCCTGGGTGGCTAAAGAATCAAGCTGTGCAGCATAGCAGAGGTGTTTGTTAATGTCTGATAAAATCCCAATGAACAGTAAAATATTGTATTCTTGCTCTGCATGTGTGCTGGTATAATGCGTAATGTCCTTAATATATTCATAAATATTAATCAAGTCAACTATCCTAAAACTTTTGTAGCCCTGTTTATACAAACATTGTTAGAGTCTGTGGAATGCAATGAGTTTCTGAATTGAAAAGTACAAACTGTAGGTTCTTGAAACTACTTAAAACTTGCACTGAAAATTGTCAAATTGTCAGCTCCTTTGTAGTGTCCTGTTCACCTGAGAGAGAAGTAGAATTGCTTCTATTCTTTCTGTTGCTATTTCAACTCTCACAGTTTCTGAGGAAAGAAATCAAAACTGCTGTCAATTTGTTTATTACTCTAAAAATAACACAGCGGTTATATTGAACTGTGTGGATTTTCTTTAATTCTGTTGCTGTTGCAAAACTGGAGGTGGATATTGTCTCCTCAGTAATTAGGAAAAAAGAAAAGATAGGATAAGTACATTCATGCATCAAGCATCTTGAAAATAAAGGTAGTTAATGTTTGATATCCTAGATGAAGGTGCCAGTGAGGGATGCAAGAGAAAGATGAGATGTTGGGCTATAAGAACCATCCATGTTCTGAAAGAACAGAAGCAGCTCTAGATTGTGTATATCAAAGCTGAAGGAGGTGACGTTACCCTAACGAAAATCTGTGCATGGATACGTGAGAAAGACAACCTTGTAATGAGAGGGTGCTGAAGGAATTAGCAAAATGTATTGAAGATGGATGTGAGAACTCAGAGAGTGATTGAACGGGTTGGGGAGGGAATAGCAACTCCAGCTGGTCTTCAGTTCACCCAAGCAGCTTTTAGGGGAATTCTGTAGCACATCAGAGCAGCTTATGGAGGGGCCATGATTTGCCTTCCTGAGTGACTAGGGGGTTATGGGTAGCCAGCAGTGAAATGTTTATGAACGTTTGGTCTGCAGAAAGCTCTAAGTACCTGTCTCCAAAGCCAAGGTCTCTTCCAGCTGCATGAAGCAGAGCCGCACAAAATCACTGCTGAACTTATGCTGGCCAACACATAAGCAGCCAAAAGCTATGAAGTCTGCTCTTGAGTGTAGCGATGCCCTGTCTCTAGTGGAAATTTAAGACTTGAGATGGGGAACACAGGATACAATTTGAAAAATGCAGTTGGATGCTCAGAACCTCTTCCAAGCTTAAAATCTGTGGTGCTGTGGGTGACTGATCACCACGGTGGTCTCTTGAGTGTAAGTCCAAAATGTTGCTGACAATCCTGAATGAAAGGAGCCAGGTTAGTGGTATTTTCTCAAAGTTTTGAAGAGCAGTGATTGATAAATACGAAATTGTGGAAGTAAGACTCTGTCACAGTGGAAGTGATTTCCTCATTGTACAAAAATTTCTAAGGTTTAAAAAAATAAATTCCTAAGCAGTCTTGAAGTCAGAATAAACTAAGAAACTGAAATTAATTCTTGCTCAGGTAAGTCCCTGATTTTATTTTCGACATGATTTAAATTTTTTTTTATATCATTTCATCATTTGGGCTGGTGAAAAAACTATCCAGACATGAATTTCAATGTGAAAAAAGAAAAGGATTGAGCATAAAGCCTAGCAGAACAGTAATCCAGGCATGGAGGGAGTGGAGAAACCTCTGAAGGAGTGATGGGAGAGAGGGGCAAATTCAGGGGGGAAGGCATTCACGGGAAGGCATTCACAGAAAGGAGAGGCAGGCCGGATTCCAAGCCAGCCATGATCCGTTGTTCAGAGGTAACAGGCAGAATCTGCCACTGCTCATTGCTCACTGCGTCTCAGAGGACTTATGCTTGGAGAAGGAAGGAAACGTTGAGGAGCAAAAATCGGACTTGACAGCTTGGCAGGTACATGTGCAATTTCACTATTTCACAATGGACACGCTTTTGTAGTTTGAGAGCCTGTAGTGCTTTGATTATCAAGGTGAATTACAAGCAGGGAGCATGCTTCTTGTTGTGTCCACCACCTCTACAGCTCTTGGCTCCTTATGGACTGAACTGGTGAGGAGGGTCCCATTACTGGTAGATGCCAATGTGTCAATCCACACCAATGTTCTTGCCAATTATATTGTTCTCGTATATCAGTGTGTGGTGAGAAACGTCTACAGAGTATGAAGACAGTCAGACAATCTGACACTAAAAGTAAATGGCTGATTTCTTTTTGGTTACATATTGCAAATAATATTTTTTAAATAACCAAAACTGTACATGGTCCATGAAGCCTTAGCAAATGAAAAGCATTTGAAGACATATTGAGTCGCTACTTTCTTTAGTCACAATTACAGGGTAATTAAAAAATTTATACTGACATCAAATATATTCCATCTCATACTTTAATAATTCCTAATGCCAGTCTTAGATTTATTTTTATCTCTATGAGAAGAAACAGGAATTACCTATTATGCTATTTTTTTTAATGTGCTGACTTTCAAGTATTGATGCTATAGTTATTTGGTGAAACTAGAGAGACTTTCAGATCAAACAGTTCCTGCTTAAGTTAGGATTCCAGTATCTACAAAATGTTGCTACAAGCTGATATTTGTTAGTTTTAGTTAAATACAGCAGTATTTGTCTGTGTGTAAGCTGTAATTTCACATAAAGTTGTGTGATTTGAGTATGCTACTGGAGGCTCTTTCTAAATACAGACCTTCACATGCACTTTTGGGGCTCTTCAGAAAATCTGCCAACAGGAAGAAAGGAAGAAAGGTTTGGAGTCAGTGATTTTGAAGTGTTGTATTTTGTTACCACCTGTCCTTTAGAACCATTGCCCAGGCTGTGTCAACAGTCATGCTGAGGTAGCACCGTACATGTTAATCTCCTCAGGACCAAAGGAAGTTCTTCGAGATGTTGAGGAAGGAACAGGTTGAGAAATCAACTCTGTCAGGGTCTGTTTCAAATTCCATTATGGCAAAGTTTCAGCTGTGATGTGCTCAGGTACCCTCCTGTTTGTTGTGCTCCAGATTGTTTTTCTGGTGTCATTAAACAGTTGTGTGGGTTTTCATGGGATTACTGCCCAATCCCAAATTTGTCTATGCAGGCCCTGGGTCTCCCAGATGATTCACTCTGCAGGCACTGTATTCCTCTGCAATATGCTTCCAATTTTTCAGCTACTTCCAGATGAGTCAGCAGTACTGAGCACTTGCTGCCCGGGTGGCCTGCAGATGTGCAACAAGTGCGACACATCCCAGAGACACATTCTGCCCATTCAAGGAACTGCTGGATTCATTATGGACAACAGAGGTTTCTGTAGACAGAAATCTTGGAAAAAAGCTAAGATGATTTCGTGATCAATCACTCTTTAAATTACAGAGTACCATTAATTGCCTCTTTCAGCCTGAGAGTAAGGAGCTGAAACAAGGCAAAACTAGCCTTTGTAGGTAACTCATGGCCTGTGGCCTGTAGATATACATGAGGGAGGAAGGGACCTTACTGCCCTGGGAGGTTTCACAGGGGTCGTTGATAAGAGAAGCTTTGTGTTCAAACAAAGAGTAAGACTCGTTAGGCAAGCTGCTGTGTACATCTGAGAGCCAGGGAGGACGAGGAAGAAAAATGTCAGCATTCACCCCTTCTGCGTGGCCACTGAGCCAACCAGACTTCTGGTCGTCTCAGTGCAAGGATCTTGGCGACTGCTGTTAATAAATGGTCCACAAACAGTGAGCTTTAGAAGACTTTTTCTGCTAGTTTTTGAGTCATAAATGCTGACTTCCACTTCATACATTAAAAAAGGCTGAGACTTAAAAGCCACTAACTCCACTTTAAACATTAGCATAAGAAAGAGTTGTAAGGCTCATGTTAACCACAAAGGTCTCTATTGGCTATCAGTGGAATAGAATTATTCTGATTTGTGCCTTGAAATAGGGACTTTAAAACCTAATTCAGGGTTCACTGCAGGAACAGATGGTTTTTATTTGTCCTTTTATTACTATTGATAGCTTTTAAAGAAATGCAAGATAATCTGCTACATTTTACTTAGGACTTTTCAACAGCATTTGTATTGACAAGGCATAATGATTTAATTTCTTAGACAATCTTGGATTCTTGTATAGTTCAACAAATCCTTTAGTTACCAGATTACACATTAAATTTGACAATGGTTAGAAACTTGTTCTGAGTGGCATGATTAATCTTCAGTCATCTAACTGGCTTTATGTAACACATCATATTTAGCAGACCAGACATTTGTTAAGATGTTTTATCAAACTGAGCTAATGCAGAAAGTAGAAAGAAAAAAAGTTGCATTCATTTATTCTGCAAAGAAAAAACTATTTCAGAAGTCTTTCAGCCAGTTCCCCAGCGTACAGTATTAACTGTGTACTTGGTGTTTTCAAGTATAGCAAAATTTTAATTTCAAAAGTAGTTTTGTTTATTTCAAAATCTTTGGCAAGCTTCATACTTTTTGTACAAGGAAACAGTCTTCACATAACATCATTCTCTCTCAGGCCTACAAAGCCTACTATTTTAACTCTACAAACATATTTGAGTGGGTGGGCATTAGATTTCCTTTGGGATTCTCAATCTCATTATTTTTATCAATAAAATGCCTCATCTGGACAAAGGAATAAATCACATATAAATGAAATATGAGAGATTACATGAGAAGCTCAGTTTTTGCTTAGTCTAATCCAATATCTTTGGCCAAACGTCTCAATGTCAAAGGCTTTATAAGTATTCTACAGGATCAGTCTGGCAAAGAGAAATCAATAACCAGGTAATGAATTTGATTAAATTTTTTCCCCTTCCACCCACTCCCACAAGCCAAATGTTTCTACCCATACTAATCTCTTCTGGCACATGTTACTGTTGGTTATTCTCTGTGGGATTTTGGCATGTGTATGTATATATATAAAATATATATTTTATATAATTTCAGAGGGCTGTGTTAACTATTGACGAGTATCTATTTCAGGAAAAAACAATGTTTGTATCTCATTTTATTTTTCTTCGGTGAGGTCAGTTCTGCAATGTGCGTTTGGAAAATACAGGATAATAATAATTGTAACTTTGCTAAACATTTAGATCCTGTTTTATTGGGCAGAAATTGCCATTTTTCTCCTACTCCTGCCACGCTGAGGAGCGTTTTCTTACACAGGCCAGCGTACCCAGCAGATGTCCAAACTTCTGGAGATTTTCTTTGCTGCCAAATCATCAGGTGTCTCCTTTCCCCCAGTCCTTCTGATCCTTCTGTCTTTGAGATGGTTGTGTTGGCAGACCATAGGCCATCTGGAACTTTTGACTTTAGAAACATTAATAATTAGACTGTTTAATGTTCTGCAAGGATGTTACTGCTCCTTTAAAGAAATAGTTTTTGACATCAGTAGGAAGACAAAAAAAACGTTACTATTGCATGCATTTTGAAGTTGAGTCACAGCTACTTCAACTCTAGAAATTTGTTTGGACTTTACATCACTTTTTCTATTTTTAAATATATCCTTCATTTACCAGAACTGTCCTTGAAAGCTATTCTAAACTAGAAATTCTTTGTAGGACAAAATGCATCTTCTTTCTTTTACATCTGGAACCTTAAGAGTCTATCATTACATTGATTTTAAAAAGCGAACAGTGTGCAGTTCCATAGTGTGGTTACTGAGTAGGCTCTACTTTTCATCCAGAATGACCGTGCTTTAATGGAAATACTACCTTTGACTTCTAGATCTTGGTTGGTGGAAATATTGACCACTTAAAGTTAGAGTGATTCACTAAGAATATCTCCCTTACAATGACAAACAGCAAACAGCAGGAGAGAGAAACGCTGACGACAGCTGAGGAGAGGAAACAGAGGAAACTAGCTGACCGAAGAAGCAGTCCTCCCAATGACCAATTCAAATGTATATTTGAAATAATTACAGGAAGAAAATATATTGTAATAAAATGCTGCCCTTTGATGAAACTGCTCTGTAGTTATTTTCATAGATGGCGTTACACACTTAGTGAATTTCAGAACCAGTGATTGAAAACCTATTGAAGTTTTTGTATAAAACTAATAAATAAAAGGAATCTTTTCCAATTTTTAAGATAAACCATGGCGTATTATTTTGGAGACCAAAGATTTTATGTCACAGCCATTTTGTTGATTATCTTGTTAGGTATATTCGGCTGGTTAGCGTGCATGGCTCAGATTTTCAAAAATCTCTTGTACAGTGGGAGCTGGTTAAAAGGTGTCTGGAGTCTGGTTGTGGTGTTTTAAGTGCTTTGCTGTAGCCTTTATGGCATTATTGTAACTGAAATGAAGTAAGGTGTCTTGCATTTTAGAAATTTATGATAGGGCTGCTTACATCAATTGTTTTTTCCCTTTTTTAGTTTCTTGTGTATTGGTAAGGAGTTGCAGTTGTAAACATTGTGATAAGTGTGGTTGGTTTCTTCATTTGTTTGCATGTTTTCTGTCTCCTGTATGTTAGTCTTCTCTTGTGTGGCTACACAGTGAGAAACTTCGTTTCACTTTGTCTTGGTAGAGGGAGAAAGGAATGTTGCTTATGAAATGTAAATCCTGTTTCACAGGGCATTCATATGAGTGCCTGCCTGCTTCCAAGCATGCTACCAAATTACATGTTTTTCCTGAGTTTCCTCGGAGTTAAGACTGAGTGGCAGTTTGCTTTCAGCGAAAGCAAAGACTATGCTAGGAAAGACAGTTAAAGTGTATGTAAATGTAGAAGGATGAAGAAAGAGTTGGAGGCAATCTGCTTCAGAGGGACGTTACTCAGACTTACGAAATATCTAGAGAAATACTCAGAGAAATGTCAGAGACACCAACTGCGTGTGCTGGAGAACTCTCAGTCCCCACCATCTCTTTAGTCAGGTGTAACACCAGCAGCAGCGCATCCCCCTAGTTCGCTCTGCTTGGAGTGGTTGCTGCTGGTACCAAGTGAAGGCCCATACCTGGTTTAGTCTTAAGGAGGAGACGAGAGGCCAGAGGGAAGGACTCACCTCACAGGTCACTGCCCAGAAATGTCAGCAGCTTGAAAAACAGAAACTGTGGTAACACAAAACCCTCATTTGTGTAATTTTCTACCGCATGTTAAATCATACAGCTATATGTTCGGGGAAGGATTGCATTTCCCTCACAAAGCAATACCCCTTGATTTTACTCATTATTTTTAATTGTGTAATATATTTTATTGGATGATATTTCTATATTTTTCTATGTTGCAAATATGTAATTACCAAGATGTTTTTTCTTCTTAGATGTTAAGAGTCTGGCCAGTCTTACATACACACGTTATCTCAAATTAAATTGAATCCTTGACCAGAATTTTCCCAAGAATTTTCACTGAGAAAGGGAGAGGGGATCCAAAGGATTGCTATGTCAACACTTTAGTTTTGTTTTTGAAACAGTTGTAATGTGATAAAAGCAGATTCCATTTTGGTACAATCCAACAATTTAATTCAAAACCAGAATTTCTGAGGGAGTTCTTACAGGGCTTCTGTGGTTTCTTTTGTCTAATCTTTACCTTGTTCATTTGCCATATTTTCTTTTTTTTTTTTTCAGATGAGCTAATGCCATTTTTAGTGATTAATTTGTTGCCCCCTTCATCACAAATATGAAACATCTCTTTAAAATCTGTTTCAAAAAGACCTCAGTCTTCATACCCGCAGTATGAAGTATTTGACCTTGGATACTTTTGAACTCCTAATGGGAATAAAAAGATAGCTAGCATTTGTATCGTATTACTTAAATTATTATTTAGCTATCTTATCTTTATAGTATGTCATTTAAATTTTGTGCTTGTCTATAGAAGGTAAATAGTTTTCAAATGTACTGAATGCTTTGCTTACATAGAAATAATCTCGTTATGCTTAAATGATTGTCTTGTGTGTGCTACACTTTCTCATTATCTGAATTTCAGACCTAAAACCAGCCATATTTAATACTGGGAGCATTAAACCAATCTAATCATATTGGTTGAAAAGGCATTGTGATTATCTTTATCAGTTTCACAAAATAGGTGTCAAGTTTAATCATTCTCTTTATGATGGAAGTTTATTCAGTTGTTCAAATTCAGTAATATTTTGATGTATTGTTTTGACTCTTAGAAATTAGAAGGAAATTTTCTGATCAGCTGTGTGGGCAATTAGATCTGGTGTTTACTTGAAAGAAAGAAAATTTCTATACTATAACTGCTTTGATAGAGAAAGGGAGGAGGAATATGCAGCTGAAATCTCTTTATAGTGCACCAATAAAATGTTGTACTTCTAAATTTATTAGTTCAGCTTCAGTGAAGCCATGAATATGTTCTGTGAAATTTTTACAGAAATTTGCCTTCCTACTCTTCAAGGAGTTTTGGGGTTTGTTTTCCTACGCGTTACCCTGTTTTTCAGTTTCTGCTGGTCCTGATACAGCTGCTGCCTGGGAGTCACCAGAAGCAACTCAGTTTTGCGGGTCTTCAATTAATTTATGGAAGTTGTGAGAAAAAGATGTTGTTCATTGTGGTGGCTTCAGATTTTGAGTAGTTTAGGTTTTCTTCTAGCTTCATCAGCATCCCTCTTTGAAGATGGGGAGCTGGAATTACAGGGAGCTAGCTGCCTCCTCGCTTGAGCTGGTCGCAGTTTTGCTGGTCTGATGCTGCGTTTCAGCTGAACGTGTTACTTTCATTCTATTCAGAGTTGTTATACACATCAAAACATCTCTCTTAATGGAATCTCTTGTGTTATGTTTCTTTGTGTGCAATTATAATCTTGATGCCTTTAACATTCTTGGTTCATTATTGTTTTCTTCTGTGCAATAAAGGCAATTGTTTTTTCCCTAAAGCCTGCTGCAAGGGTTCTGGTGGAGTAGCTGAGGAGATATCCGTGTTTGTTATATTGTTAAAATGTGCATTTCCTAAAATGTAGCTGTTAAAATAACAAACATTAATGTTAGAGTTGACTAGAGAATGGCAATTCAATTGAGGCAATGCCTAAGATACTTGAATTGGAAATAAACCCCAAATATTTAGTGCGCTTACAAAAATTGAAATGTACAGAAATGTCTCTTTTCAAGGCAGGAGGCTCATGTTTTATATAAATATAGCTTTCATATTTAAAAAAAAATATTTTAGAAGGTGAGGGGGCTTTCATAGCAGTATGACTTATTGATTTGGTTATATTTCTGGCTTGAAGTATTTAGGCAGAGGTTCAAGTCCCTCTGTTGCCAGATGCTGCAGGTTTTTGCTATGCCTGTGCCAGTGCTACGGCTAGCTGCTGTGGAAGGGGAGGATCCTGAGCCTTCTCTCTTCGGTCTGTATCCAGCTACTCACTTCCAGTTCTTGGACTTGGACAGCTCTGGTGCAGTGAGCCCATTTGGAGAACTCCACTGCCAGGAAACTTTATTTCCATTTTTTCTGCAGGATTAATTTTCTGCTAATATAATGCTAAAGAGGGCAATGTTTGTCTGAGGGATGCAATGTGAAACCTCATCCTAGTCATGACAATCTATCCAGGATGAAAAATAGTATTCTGAATTAGGTGGAGGAAAAACTTGATTACTGCTTTGTCACGTTTGAAGTCAGGACCCTCCCTTTCATACAGTAGCACCAGTGTCCTTCATTTATTTCATCTTGCCAAAAATGGTCTAACCAGTACAATTCAGTAGATGTTGGAAAGATGAGTGCTTACTGGCCAAATATACAAGATTTGTCCTTACATGGATTTAAATATGGTTGTTTTAGTCCTGGATTCTATTCAATTCCAATGTATATCTGCAGCGTTTCCTAATGTATTTCTTTTGTATTTAATATGGTTTTGGCTTTTTGGTAAACCATGTGGAATTTATGCCCTAACCCTTGGGTAGTATGTTTTGGGATTGATTCCTGGAGATTTGGCATTTCCTGGTGTGAACCTTTTTTCAAAGACTGGACCTTAAGTTACTGCTTTCAGTTGTGAATTACTTCAAAAGTCATCATTAGCATGCAACAAGGTTTAATGGTTGAAGTAAGGAAAACTTTTCTTGAGTACAAAGTCCAGATATGAATTGTAGAACTGTAATTTATGTGTTGTGTTGATGTATTTTTGCTCAAGCTCTATTGTTGCAGTACTTTCGATACAAAACGGTTGCAGTGGCACAAGTAGCAGGGGAGTTGACTAACTGTGGATGAGCATCAGGACTTGTTTGATCACTGAAGGATGTGGAACCGTGTTCTTAGATTGTTGTGACTGTATTTTTTGCATTTGAGTAGTGTGTATACAAAATGAACAGGGAACAGAAAGAAAGAAGGCCACAGTGTGTGTGTCCACTCTTTGGATCATCTTGGAGAGTTGTTGGGTTTGAGGTTTTGTTTTTCTGTTTTTCCCCTCTCTTGAGCAATCAGGTGTTAGATTACATGGCCTCATGAATGGAAATTCAGTTTTCATACAAAGCCTTTTATTGGAATATTGTGTTACTTTTGGTACACTGCTTTCTCTTGTACCGACCCAGGATTCTGTTCATGTTCCGCATTTACATTTCTCCTCCACTGTCAGACTTCAAATTTTTATCGATCACTGTCTCCGCTAACTAATTCCCTGCCTTTGGTTATGTTCATATCCCCAGGGCATGGCTCAGTAAGATCATCAGTTGCCCAAAACACAAACACTTGGCTAGTGCACCATCCTGTGAGTTTTCTTGGGCTTCACTGTTGAGATCATTGCAAAGCATGAGTTAAATATTATTCCAGGTGCCTGGGAAATGTTCAAATCCCAGTGCAGAACTTTCCACAGGCTGTGAAATCTCTGTGCAGTCACTGAACTCTCTATGCATATGAATATGCAGCTTAAAAACGATGCTTTGTACAAACACGCAAATGGGTTTAATGGCTGTGGTTCATTACTGGGTATTGATTGAGATTAGACATCACTGGACAACCACTTGGGGATGATAATGGATTTGAAATGACTGATCCACAACTTTGCATTTCGGAGGAACCGTGACACAGGATTATCATTGTTAATATAGGTCATAAATCTGTTCTGTGCATGGAATTCATGTATCTGAACTCATTCCAAACCACCTTTTTCCCTACTTCAACAGCCCTTCATTAAAATTTGGGGTTTTGGAGTCACTCCAATGGAGGAAAAACAACGTCCATTGAGGGGTTGAGATTAAGTATCACACATTAGTAGCACTCTATTTAACGTATGTTATGGATATTGATTGGTACTATGCATGATTTTATGTGAGCTAAATACACTAATTTCTGTTAAAAATGTATCAGTGTACAGAGAGAGTTTAACTTACTCTGATATTGTTTGAGGGACAATATTGGAATAGTATAGAATAGATACTGTTTCTGGAAAATATGGTAGCATTGCAATGTTTACTCATATTTAATTTCAGGCAAAATAATTATTCCTTGTGAAGTTAATGGAGGAAGAACCTCCTAAAGCAAAATCTCATGACTGGAGCCAAAATCAGTGTTTGCCTTCAGCATAAGCAGCCTTCATAATTGTTGGACATCTCAGTAGCTAGGCCCCTACAAGCTCCCTGCTTCAAACAGGATGCCCAAATGCTCACTCCAATCTTCAAAAAGGGCAAGAAGGGAGGACCCAGGGAACTACAGGCTGGTCAGCCTCACGTCCATCCTGGGAAAGATGATGGAGCAACTCATTCTAGAGGTCTTCATCAAGCAAGTGGAGGAAAAGAAGGTTATCAGGAGTAGTCAGCATGGATTCACCAAGGGGAAATTATGCTTGACCAATCTGATAGCTTTCTACGATGGTGTGACTGGCTGGGTAGATGAGGGGAGAGCAGTGGGTGTTGTCTACCTCGACTTCAGCAAGGCTTTTGACACTGTCTCCCATAATATTCTCCTAAGGAAACTCAGGAATTGTGGGGTGGATAAGTGGTCGGTGAGGTGGATAGAGAACTGGCTGAATGGCAGAGCTCAGAGGGTTGTCATCAGTGGTACTGAGGCTAGTTGGAGGCCTGTAACTAGTGGTGTCCCCCAGGGGTCAGTACTGGGCCCAGTCTTATTCAACTTACTCATCAATGACCTGGATGAAGAGTTAGGGTGTAGCCTCAGCAAGTTTACTGATGACACAAAACTGGGAGGAGTGATATATGCACCGGAAGGCTGTGCTGCCATTCAGCGTGACCTGGACAGGCTGGAGAGTTGGGCAGAGAGGAACCTGATGAAGTGCAAATGCAGGGTCCTGCACCTGGGGAGGAACAACCCCACGCACCAGTACAGGCTTGGGGCGGACCTGCTGGAGAGCAGCTCTG
>Ga0065711_1026848_pt1 | contig 58408 bp, 24 predicted proteins | sample Hoacrofraction12_FD_59098 | JGI IMG/M metagenome (GOLD analysis project Ga0065711, IMG submission 59098) | Hoatzin crop microbial communities from Cojedes, Venezuela - Epithelial fraction 12 v2 (version 2) | ecosystem: Host-associated > Birds > Digestive system > Esophagus > Crop | place... | reverse complement strand
TGTCCAGGCGGGTCTTGAATATCTCCAGAGAAGGAGACTCCACAACCTCCCTGGGCAGCCTGTTCCAGTGCTCCGTCACCCTCAGAGGGAAGAAGTTCTTCCTCATGTTCAGACGGAACTTCCTATGCTTGAATTTGTGTGAAAAAAATAATCTCTATGGGATGGTAGAAATAATTGGCTAGGCAGCAGAAAGATCTCTATGGAAGGGACCAGTGTGCAAGCTCTGCTGTTATCACGAGAGAAGGGGATGCGGAACTGAGATTCAGTGGGTTTGCATTTCCTTCTGAGTTACCTCTGCCCTGGTCAAGTCTCTTGATTTCCCTTTGTCTTGTTTACTGTCTGGAGAGTGGAGGTGATAATGTTGCTTTAAATTAATCTTTTTTCTGGCTTGCTTGATTGCAGTAAGCTTTTAGGCTATGGAGTTTGTCACTATGTATAGGCACAATGCCTGGCATAACGGTGACCTCATAAAAGTCAGGGCATGTAAGTACTAATGCACTTAGATGTGTATGTACATTAAGCAGAAATACTTAAAAAACCAAACTAACCAACCAACTAAAAGAAAAACTACTTGAGGACAAAGAATAGGCAAGTCCCTGGCCCTTCACTTCTGCCCGTTTTTCTCTCTGCTTTTCCTCTTGTACTCTGTTGACACTCTCTCCCTTTCTTTTCCTTCACCTTTCTCCAATGGCAAGAAGAGTTTCTCTCAAACAAAACCTGACTCTGTCTGATGGTGTTCTTCAAAAGAAAAAAGTAAACTGTGAGGGAATCACTGCTTGAACTGCATGTGCCCACCTCCTCCAAGCATGCGCTTGGACGCGATGCTTAGGTGTGCTCCTTAATGGTTGCTCTGTGTCACAGCTGGACCTGCCAGCTTGGCTGCTTGTGCCACCCTCATCTTCCTCTTCTGTGCAAGGAGAGAGACGCTCGTACACGCCTTGGAGGCAGAGCTCGGTGGAGACGCAGGTGGTGCAGGCAGCCCTTCGAGACCTGCCTACTGGCAGCGTCAAACCAGTGTACCCGCTTCGCAAAAACAAACTGGAAGCACGCATCCATCCTTCTCACTGGGGGACCAGCACCCCAGGACTCCGGTGCTAGGAAGTGATGCTCTGTGCGTCCGTGACCTTTTAGTGATTTGGTGTTGGGAAATGTGAACAAAAATTTAAAAATAAAATAAAAGGGAGATTTTTCTTTCAGTGAAAATCTTTAAGCCTGAGACGTAGAGGGAAAATGTTACTATTCTCATTTTGATGTACTCAAAGCCTTTACGTAACCTGAGCGTTGGTGGGGAACAGTCTTCCTGAATCATGTTTACTGGTGGAGTTTCAGAACTGATGCATTGGTGGGAATTAACAATAATACCCCACACATTTCACTGCTGTGCTGCATGGTTGGGGCTATGCTGGTACCAAGACTAGCCATCAATTTTAACCTCACCAATTTTGACTCACATAAGAGGACATTAGAATTGTTAGCATTTCTGGTTTAGAGGCACCAGCCATGGCATGGAGAATTGGGAAAGAAGTGGAACTTGAATTCTGCAAGATTTGGTTACAACCCCCCCTCCATGCATTTAGTATAACTTTGCATGTTTTTCATTTCTTAAATTGGAAGGTTGCAGTACCATTAAAGTCACCCATTGGAGACAGATAAATTATGCAGGATTCCCGTGAGCTGCTGTGCGTGACTGGAATTCCAGCCCCTCATCCTGGCCATGCACTTCTCACCAAAATCAGTTGTGCACTATGGCACCCTCGAATGGTTTTGTCACCTCTTGGTTAGGCTTTGAGCAATTCTTTTATGGTTGTTTGTCCAAATGTCCCAGCACAGTTTGTAAATCTCAGTCCAGCTATCCTTCATAGTGAATGACAAATCATCCCCCACTCGGTATCTGAAGCACTTGGACCCTGATGCAAATCTTCATGACCTCAGCGAGCAGTGGACCAGATCTTCAGTAAGCAAGGTTAATCAAGGGATCTGGAGTTCACATACACAGAAATTATTTATGTTGTCATGACTAGAGAACACAATTAAAAGCATGTCTTTGCCTTTCACAGCAAGCAAACTGTTACCCGTTAAAGCGCCCATGTTGCAAGATGTACCGTATCCAAAGATGGCTGAAATCACTGCAGTAATTCCCACAGAGTTAAAGGGACTTTGCTGTGGGATTTTTCCTTATTGTAAAAGTAGTGCTTAAACTGGTAGCGTACTGCAGACCAGTTGTGTGCCAACATTGGGAAGAAGCAATAGGGAAAGTTTTCACTTCATCTGAGACTTAAAGACTATTTAATTTTTTATTTGATGTCTTAGGGTAGGCAGTCCATAGAAGTTCATCCAGGTAGTGCTATTCTCCCTTTTGTGCAGCCTATTTGATTTTCACAAATTCACTGAGTAAATGTTTGTTTTTCTCAAAGCAGGAAAGGGAGTAAGATCTCAATCGTTGTCTTGACATGATAGTTTTTTTCTGCTACCTTACTATTCACATGAAGAATGCTTTGCTTTTAGCGTGAGAATACCCTGCGGATGTGATACCCCTTTCCCCCCACTTTCATCCTCTGCAGTGAATACTGTTTGATCAGTTTTACGGTGCCATCTCCATTCTGTTGCTATTAGATGTTCCGTAATTTTAATGTCTGTCTGTGAGAATTAGCTAGCAGATGAACTAAGCAGCCAAGGTTATGACCCAGGTAATGCTCTCGTGTCTCAGCTTTTGTTTATTTGTTTTTCTTACCTGCAATACATAAATGCTTTACTGCGGAGTAGGTGTCCTTGGCATATTTTCTTCATATAATTCCTTGAGTCTAATGCCAGCTGAGATATTGAATCAGTCAACTGTTGTTTCTTCTGGTGAGAAGGTAAGATAACAATTTAAATGACAATTTAGTAATTCCCCTCTGGAAACTGAGTTTAGCTGTTGCTCCTACCAGGGGCAAAGAATTACTCTTTATATAACTGCTACTGAAACTTAACAGAACTTTGGAACTAGGTGGAAACAGCAAGAGGAAGTAAAGTTTTCTTCATTCTCTTCCTCGTGTCCTCTTCACGTGCCATTGCTTCAGCATCAGTCCTGTCCCACTTGGTGGGTAGGGGGAGGTGATCTTTTCTGATTCTCTGCGCAGTACCCAGCAGTCGCAACAACGGCTGAAGAGGCTTGATTAAAAACAAAGCTTTACTTGGGATTCAGTGAGATTACAAAAGATGGTAACTTTGCAGCTTCATGGCATTACTTTCAGCACAGTGGGGTTAGAACAGATATTGGCTTGGCAAAACTTACTACATCATAATGTCTGATTTTATGAAACTATAAAATATAGCAGACTCACAAATTTACAACAACATTAACCTTATGTGCCTAGAAATTCAGAGACAGAGAAAGAAAGACAAGAGAAAATATATCATCACCCTTGGATCCAGTGATGGTCTTTGCTGGTGGTCAAGGTCTTCCGGTGGTGGCTGCACACCTGCCTACAATCACATCGTGTATTTATACAGTTAAAAATACCGCCTATTAGCCATACCCTTCTAACTAGGTTTCGTTAGTTCTCTTCTCATGTTGGTTTAAAGACACAGTGCTCCTAAAATTCACTAGGCATGCTCGGTGAGGAAGGGTCTTTGCATGGCCGGGGTCTCCAGCGCAGGGGGTGTGATTTTTAGTATTATAATGAGGGTAGTTCAGCTAAGGATATGTGAATTCCCAGTTCTCCTGCCAAGTTTGCAACATACATAAAACACCCTAATTAACCGTCCTTCTTGAGGTCCAGTGGCTCCAGCGTGTCCTTGGTTAAAGATACCAAGTGTTTGTCCTTCTGACAGGGAGTGAGTGATTCAGTGTCCTCGGTTAAACAGGGCTGCAGCCATGAGGTCCTCCTTATTGGGAACACTGGCTGCTGTTCAGCAACAATTAATCTTCAATACTTTGGCTTCCCGACAGTCCTCAAAATGAGTCGGTGGGCATGTGTGTGGGGATGTCAGTGGTCTCACACCCTCCCTTGCAAGGCTGGTCACTGTCTTGCGCAAGCACTGAACTTCCTTGCCTACGTGACATCTCAGAGGGAGAGAGATGGGCTTCGCAGCCCCATGCCCTGCCTCCGCAGGGTTCTGCTGCTCTGCCACACTCCCTTGTCACGGTGAGGAAGTTCCCAAAGCACAGTGCCTGATTTGGGAGTTTGCTTAATTCGCACGTCTCTGTCTTGGTTCCTCAAGACGGATGTTTGTGAGAATCGCTCACTCTGGCCTGGAGCCTTCCAGCATCTCATACAAGTCTTCTGGAGATGCACCTTGTAGCAAAGCAAAGGACTGACGTAGGTGTTCTGGTACAGATCAGCTGTGCTTAAAAGGTTTTAGGTCTACTTGCCTGACTGGGTGTTTGAAACACATCTGCTTTAAAGCTTGCACTTTCTTTAGCTCCACCTTACTCTCTTCACAAGCTTTCATTCTAGCAGCCATGGGATAATATGAATAGATTTCTTACAAATATACTGAGATACACTGAACCAAGACAAAAATTTGAGTATTCAACTCTTTTCCCATATTGTATGTTCCTTGATTATGATGCTTTGTCAAGCCAGAGCTGGCTAGCATATCTTTCTTGCCTCTTTTTATAGTTATGCAAAGAAAAAGAACTGCTTCACTTTTGATTTTGGTACTCATGGTCTTATACCAAATGTTCATCCAGAGATTTTAAGAGATAGATAGCTGAGATGCTTTTTTGTCACTTTGCTGGGCCTTTAACATGGTATCATTTTCTTGTTCCCTCATCTTGATTTCTCTGTGTATCTGTCATAAATAAGCAGCTCCTGGAGAAAGATCTTCAGCCAATATGGTTTATGTAAACTTCGCTATTTTCTGTGATCTTTAAGATAGAAATTAGTTAAAATACTTTCTCCTGCTCTGAATTCATAAACCTATTCAGGGAGCCTTAAATAGGACTCCCTGCCTGGCATGACTGGGAAATAGGCATTTTTGGTCTTTCAAAGCTGTTTGTTTACAGAACTTTCAGTTATCTCACTGTATGTTGTTGCATCCTATTTCTTGCTTTTTTTTAATATCAGTATCTTTTTCCTTAACAGTAACTTAAACTGATACATAGAAAAAGAAGCTGTAAAATTCTAAAAAGACCAAATATTGTAACAGGGAAAATCAGACTTCATGTTATATTGAAAACAGTCCTAAACTCATTTGGACATAGAAATGCACAGTAGGTTATCCAAAGTGCTGTAGTGACATGAATTGGAGTAATAGGAAGGAAATTTGATGCAGCTACTGAAATTAATTATTTCATTTGAAACCATGAGCACTATAAAAAGCATTTATCATACTGATAATATCTATTGCAATTACATTATGCTGTGGGATTTTATTTTTTTTTTTGAGGTACTGGAAAATAATTTATGCATTTAGAATACATGTTCCAGTAAAGCTATTTCTGCTCCTGGATAGGAGATAAACAGGTGGGAAATATGCACAGAAGAGTGGGATGAGAGAAATAAGCCCTAGGGTATTCACAGGTAATCCTTAAAATTAATCAATATCCCATAATATCATAAATATCAGCAAGGAAGAAGAAATTACTTCTATAAAGCTAATTTAGATTGTGTTTTTTTCTAAAGTAAAGGTAGTATTTGAATTTTCACAAAGCTTGAACAATAAACTCTTGGATTTCCTGGATTTTTAGAATTAGCTGAAAATGCCAGAATCAGTAGTGTGTACACTTTAACATAGAGATGCTGCTTTCTGACTGATATTGTGAACACTAAAAGAAGAAAGCAATAAATACACTGGTCATCTTAATTTTTTTGTTTTTGTCTATCAAACCCTACCTGATGCTAGCCTGCCCCACTTGAGTAGATTATGCACAAATACACAAGGTTGTAGAGTAAAATTCACATGAATAAAGCTAAACAGAGACCAGTGAGGTTCTTTACTACAACTAAATGTAAATATTAGAAGTAACAGATACAGAGGGGAATAAATTAAGCGGATATACATTAAGACTGTGTAACAGGAATAACACTGAACTTGGAAAACATAAATTTGGAAATGAGCTTTTTTATCTCAGAGTGCGAATAGGTTTTACATTACTGGGCATTGTAGTTTGACTAAAATTACATTGTGCTAAGTGCAACTGCTTTGTGATTGTACCTGGATTATATTTAATTTAAATATTTAAGTGCCTGTGCCTTGAATTTCCTATTTGGGAACATATAGTTTAATACTCACACATAGGTAGATATGAATGATCTGACCTTCAAAGCATCTTGCATTGAAATGGAAGATAGCAAATGTGAGTCTTTCAGTGTTGCAGCTGGTATCCAGGGAACCGCAAATGAAAAAATCAGAGGTCTTCACTGGTCACATCGGTAGAAACTGCCCTGAAGAACAGGGTTTCTATGCAAGAGCATAATAATACAGTGTAGAAATGCAATGTACTGAGGAAGAGTAGAGAGCGTAAACCTGGTAAGAGTCAAAATTATTAGTGTGTGAAACAGTTGCTGAGCTTGTGGCTGGTGCAGGATACACAGAATCACAGAATGCTTTGGGTTGGAAGGGACCTTTAGAGGTCATCTAGCCCAACGCCTCTGCAGTGAGCAGGGACATCTTCAACTAGATCAGGTTGCTCAGGAGACCAGGTTGCACATCTATGTGCTACTCAGACAAGGATCAGGGTCTGGAAGGTGGAGTTCTGGAACACCCAAACATTCACGCAGTCTGATCATTAGCTCTCTCCAATATCTGTGATGGGCCATTTCAGCTTGCTTGTTCCAGTGAAAATCTGTTGTAAAGAAGGGTAGCCCTTGGCAAGGGGGATGAAAATGTAATCCATTGGGATTTCCCAAAGGCTTTTAAGAAGGCCCCTCATAAAGATTGTAGTATCTAAGTGGCTGAAATATCAGAAATGGAGAATATCAATACATTGTTTTCTCAGTGGAGAGAGTGGAGTCTAAACGGATTTTCAGTAGGACGCTTACCGTTCAAAATATTTGTAAATAGCTGGAAGAAGGCTGGAGAGCAAGGTGACACGTGTTGTTGACAAGACTAAGTTACTCAGGATCATAAAACAAATCCTGATTGTAAAGAGATGCAGAAGAATCTCATGGTACTGGCTGATAAAATGACATAAGGAATTAAGCTGTGGTGAATGTAAGGTAATGAAGAAACTCAGTCCTCAATTTATGGAAGTCTAAAGGGGCTATGAATGGCTATTACCACCTTGGAAAAAAGTCTTGGGAGTATAGTAAATAGATCTAGGAAAACATCAGCCTGGCGCTTAGTAATGGTTGACAGATTGAGTGTTAAGAATTGTTTGAAGTAGCACTGAAGATACAGGTTAAACAAGATTTGTAGACAGATGTTAGATCAGCTCATGCAAAATAGTGGAAAAAATAGTGTTATGAATTGGTAGAAGCAGTGCTGAAGATATGGGTTAAATGGGATTTGTAGACTGATGTTAAATCAGCTAGTGCAGTGGGAATAAGTGGAGAATCCTTTTGGTGCGCTGTCCTGGTTTCGGCTCGGCTAGAGTTAGTTTTCCTCCCAGTAGCTGCTGTGTTTTGGATTCAGTATGAGAAAAATGTTGATGGCGCTGATGTTTTTAATCATTGTGAAGAAGTCAAGGACTTTTTCTGGTGTCCCATGTTCAGCTAACAAGCAGGTATGCAGGAGCTGAGGGGGAGCACAGCCGGGCAGCCAGCCGAGACTGGCCAACAGAAATATTCCATGCCGTAGATGTCATGATCAGTTTATTAATGGGGGTTGGTCAGGAGGCAGGAATGATCCTCTTTTTTCCATGGATTTGAATCCTTTCTTGTCCAGGAGTTTGAACTTTTCTATGAGTTCAATTTTTTTTCGGGAGTTCAGTGAAATTCACAAAATCCTTGTGTTCTGGGTTCCGTGATTGCTGCTCGGTAACTGGCTGTGAATCGGTCATCAGGTGGTGAGAAAATTGTATTGTATAAAGTTTGTTTTGCATAAATATTAATTATTATTATTAGTAGTAGTATTTCTTTTGCTGTCTTATTAACCTGTATTTATCTCAACCCACGAGTTTCTCCTTTTGTCCGTTTCTCCTCCTCGTCCCACTGGGGAGGAAGGGGAGGGGTGAGTGAGCGGCTGTCTAGTGCTTGGTTGCTGACTGCCAGCTGAAACCACGACACACACAAACCTTGGTGAGGTTGTGGATAGAAGGAGGACACTTCAGAGCTTAATATAGATGAACAACAACTGGATCCACTAGGAAAGCATTAGACAGCAAAATAGTGAACAGCAGCATCTCCTTTTTCACCACCGTCAAAGACAGGATATTAGGCTAAATGGACTTTCTCTGACCCACTGTAGCAATTCTTATATTCCTGTCACATCCCTGTCTAAATTTATGTACTTACAGTGCCATTCTGCCCTCCCTTTTCCAAAAAGTATATAGAAAAAGAGGTATGGGAGAAAGTGATAAGGAAGATCAAGCATACAAAATTGTCTCCATGAGAGAAAGAACTACATCAACTATGACTCTTTAATCTGGAAAAAGGATAATTTAAGAGGACATGACTGATATTTGTAAAGTCGTGAATGGTATGGAGAAGATGAAGGAGTACAAATTATTTGTTGTCTGTCGTAATATAAAATGTGTGGGCCATCAGATGGAATTAACAGACATCATGACCAGAATAAGTAAAAGAAGATTTTTTTTGTGCATCACGAAAGGATGTTGTAGATGCCAAATGTTTAAATAGGCTCAAAGGAAAAAAACAGAAAAAATAATGGAGGGAAAATCCTTGAAGAGCTTTAAAAGGCAAGAATGAGCTTTTAAGCTATTCATTGGCTTTTTGCATTTTTCAGACCCAAGTCTGACCCCCAGGTCATACACACAATGTCTGCACAGTTCACATTCAGGTTGCTCTTGGGAACATGACAACCACGTCCCTCCAAGGACTTGGGCATCGCAATGTGATGTCATTGTTGTGCTTTTACAACCACTGCTGTGGAGGACTGTGCTATGTCTGTCCTATTTGGTTACTTGGGGGTTACCATGCAGTTGAGACAGGTTAAGTGTTACGCAGCGTGGACAAAGCTAGTCCTGCCCTGAGCAGCATGGACACAAGTCAGACTGCTCTAGTTGGTCCAAAGGCCGGAACCTGCTTCCTAGCGTGGTCCACAAAGCTGACCACGTAGCCAAGATACATAAGGTCAGGTTTAGGAAGCGTCTGACCTAAAGGTAGCTGGGTGGTGGGAGGGTAAGCCAGGGAAACATGCTCGCTCTGTTCTTGGTCATGCCTCTGGTTGTTGCCTGGTGTCAGGGTCAGGAGAGTGTATCTCTTCTTAGCCTCTCTCAGGAAAGTGGTAAGGGATCATTGCTGGAAATAACATTGTGTATTTCAAAGTCATGGTTATTTTCTCTGTATCATCTTTTTGAATAAGAATGTATACCAGACGTAAGTATGGTGTAATCTTTTGTTGTTGGTATCTCTCCCCAGAGACTGTACTGACACAAAGTAGCCTGTGTAAGTCAAAGAATCAAAGAATAGCTGAATTTGGAAGGGACCTCTGAAATTGTTCAAGCCAACCCCATTGCCTTGTTTAAGAAAGTTATGAAACTCAGTTTTTACAAGGTGCATAAGCAACAGACATTTGAAAGAGTGTTTCTATCTTCGCCTTGCCTCTCCACCACTCCCAGTCTGATAAACTAATCTTACAGATCCAGAAAAAAGTGTAGAAATAATTTTCTTTAATGTTCACCGCATCTCACAAAGGGTTAGCTTATCCGTTCAGTAAGTACTTCTACATTACATTTGGCACTACATTCCCAAAATGCAAAGGATTTCCTTAAGAAGGCAAAGTGATATTACAGTTTTACAAGTATAGGCTGTTTTAGTTTTTCTGTATAAATTACTTCAGCTATTAGAAAGAAATCATAGTAATTTTTATCATTTTGCATATTAACAAATCATATCTCCTGAAATGTGTCATTACTTACAAAACAGTTTGATTCAAAATTCCTGAACACTGATAATGCTAATATCTACTCCTATTTGTAAACCTTGAGTAAAGTCAGTGAATTGAGAAGAACCAGAGGTGGAGAAAAACAGTCTAAGAGGTACCAGAAATAGGTCCTGATTGCCTATATGATCCAGTGGATAAAATTACAGGAGGAAAATGCTTAGTTATACGTTACATTTCCAACAAATAGGATTGTTTTTAAGAGCAGTTTTGTTACACTCTTGAAGTGAAAAAGCAAAAATTTTATTTTTCATTTTCATGTTTAGGTGTATTCTGATTATTAGCTCTGCACCATTAGTTCCGTGCTTAGAATATGAAAACTGAGTGTTTGCTGTCAGAAGGTGGTGGTACAGCTTGCACTGGTGTAGGCTTCTTGTTCTTGATTTATCACTGCACAAGGACTGAAGGTCACTTGGTGTTTCATATCAGGAATTCATCTGACAAAAGTAGGATCTGAGTTACCAAGACATATTTAAAGAGAGAATGGAAAGGATAGGGAATTAGCGGTTTTAAAACCCGGAACCACAGGTTTGATCCTGCAAAGTACTAGGCACTATTGCTCTGTTTCAGCAAGACTTACACATCCTTAAACCTTTTGTTCAGGGCTCCACATTTAGAATTGTTTAATCTCAAATGAATAGTTCTTAAAATGAAGATTGATGTTTCCTTTCATTCACAGTTTTCAAAGGACTCTGTGAACGGCTGTGTACAGAAACCTTATAATAAAAATGGGATTCAATGGTGATTTCACAGCTAAGCATAGTAAAGAAAAAGACAGGAAATCAAAACAGAAACCTTCACTTTCTCCTGTCAACTTTTGACGTTGGACCTATATATAGTTTTATTTTCCTGTCTTCTTTCCTGTTTGTTTATTTTCAACATGAAATCCTCAGACTCCACATTTGTGGCCAAAGCTGTGAATTCATGCAGAAACGTAGGACAGGATCTGTCTTCTGATCTCCCACGTCTTGTCTTCAAACTGTGGGTGTCCTGTTGAGAGGAAGAGTGGCTGTTGCGTATTCACCTCTCACCCCCCTCCCAAACAAGAAGGTAGACAGAGGGCAAAATTCAGACTCCACCCTTGATAAAGGTAGACTCGACCTTCAAAAAAGGTAAAGCAGGCACCTGTATGAGAGCAGTGGGAGCAGCTTGTTTCTGCTAGGAAACTAGAGCTGGTTACTCTGCTGGAGCCTTAGAAGCGTTCTTCTCTGCTCCTAGTGTGTTACAGGTACATGTTGTTCCCTAGTTAGAGGAGATTGCTTACATATGTGTCATCACCGTTCATTTTATCTTATTCCTTGTTCTGGCAAGCTCCACCTGGGTTCACTAAAACAGTTGCCTTTCCCTGGGTATGCCCAGGGATATGCGTATGCAGTATGGGTACCTGTGAGCTCTTGCATGTTGCAGGAGATCTCTGAACTTAGCACATTTCAAGTGCTTCTGTTTCTCCACGTGTGTGTGAGGGTGTGTTGCCACTGAGGGAGTGATTTGGGTATTCATCTGAAATAAAACCCAAGAGGTTTCAGCCAGAAGTGGGAAGAAGATGGTCAGGGTTAATTTGAAGCCATTTTAGTAACTGGGTGCTGCTTGTTTAGGGGAATCCATCCCCTGTCCAAAGACTAAAGAAATATAGTATCTATATGTTGTGTTTGGTTGAAAGACTGAATTTCCAGGAACACAAGATTCAGTATTATTAAATGGAAGTTATGCACGTGAGCACTGAGGAATGAATGTGTGCATTCTAAGGGCAATATTTACTGATTTCTACAATCATAGCTTGTGAAACAAAAAAGAAACAGAACTTTGCTTTCATTAGCCATAATAGTAGTTTAGCTATTTTCACAGCGTTAATCATGCTGTTAACTGTTCTTTTCACTTTGTGAGGAGACAGCATATGACAGGAAAAATCTGTAACATCATTCAACATCTGATTATATGCCCTTTTCCCTCAAAACCAATTTGCATGCCTACAAATATCAGTGTTTCCCAGTGGAATTGAAGGTGTAAAATATTGTCTCTCGAGCTGAAAATTATTTAGCCAAAGATTTTTCAGTATTTGGGAATTCTGGCTGGATGATTTCAAAAGCAAAAGCATATGTCGCTTACATGGTTTGGCATTTCTCCAGCTGCAAAAACATGAGTGGAAAAGTGGAAAAAAAGAGAAAAACCTCACACTAATTAGATGATAATAAATACAGGTGCTGTACTATGTGGTGTAATTCATCTTCATAACAAGCTGTGGGATGAGTCAGAGCCAGCAGATTTGGAGGGATACTGTTTTGCACATGTATGTTCCTGACACATGCTAAGATCCAAATTAAGGTAAAACTGAGAGGGTTGTGTAACACTGAGATACTTTTCAAGGTTACAGAAATGCAATATTGCCTATCCATGGAAAATAAGCTGTATGCTTTTTACTTGGCTGGGTTTTGTCTGGGCTCTTCTCACTATAAGTGGAATTAATGTAGCACCAGGAAAACAACAGTGACTTGATGATAATTTGGAGATCCTGACCTGGGCTTTCCTATGCCCCCATCCCCACAGACTTCCCAGGATTTTCCTTACCTACCCCAGGCAGCGAGGTGCCTCCCTGAGAAGGCACCTTCCCTCTCCAGCCAAAGCCTTATTCCCAGCCGTATGGGGCTTACCGAGACTGAGTTGGGACTAACTGCCAGCTATCCTGTGTAACTGGCTGTACAGGGAAAGCTGTTACACACCTGCCCACTGTTTGCCTGCCCACCTCCTCCCCTACCCCAAGGAGTTCTGGCTACATGTAGCCTCTGGTCTCTCTCTCTCTCATGTGTCAGAGACTATCATGGACGTTCTTTTCTTTTAATTTTTCTAGAGAGGGAAGTGGACTCAGATGGTGCAGATTTGACTCATCTACAGCTCTTTTGGTGTTCAGCAAGCCATTACTGGTACTGAGGGGACTGGTGTATCTTACCTGCTGATGGGGTGTCATGTGTGTAGCCCCACACATTACATGCTCGAGAGCAAAGGCACAAAGGAGGAAGGAATCTGTTCTGTGTAAATGGGTGGTGAAAAACATGATTAGAGACTGGCTTTACATTCTCAGTTGCTGCTGCTTTAGTGTGAAAGCTCACTGAGAGACGCTTGTGTCTGAAATAACAGCAGAAGACACTGTCATGCTCCAGCCTCCAGGAATTTACCACAATAATACGTTGTGTGGTTTTGTAAGAGAAATTAAAACACAAAGAAAACCCCTTTGCATTAAAATTTGATTGAGTAATTAAATTGTGTGAATAATTGAAATGTAAATGCTATAAAAGCTTTCTATTTTTCTTGTTGACAAAAATATTTAAAGCATAGGATCCAGACATTATTCTGTAAATAGCAGTAAATAGCTGATACGTACAATATGGATTACTCAATTTTCTTTTGCCTGATGAACAGGGCTTCCAAAGCTTATTGTGGCTGTTTTGTCATTTATACAAGACATGCGGCTGCTGTGCTTTGCTTTTCTCGGTATCCCCTCCCCCCTCAGCAGAAACCTTTGAGCTTCAAACACAGATGTTACACTGTGCTCTTTGTGTGCATGTATGCCTATGAGTGTAAAACCATTAAAGAAAGACCACGTGGCTAACACGCTGGAAAACCAAAGCTGAAGCGCAGAGCTTGGCTTGTGACTTTATTACAGTGAGATGTTAGTGTGGACTAAGTGTAGGACTGATGTCTATGAACAAGCAGTGGTTTAAAGGCAGCTACGCTGCTTATTAAATCAGCCATTTAACGTAAGCAGCAATGGCAGTTTCATTAAATAATGCTATGATCTCTCAACCATATTCTTAACTAGTAATCTCCCCTTAGCAAAATACATAGCTAATCAACCTCCTAGCCTGTCAGTAAACTAGCAAGGGAATTAAATCCTGGAGGAAGAAGCCCGTAGCCCCAGAGGAAGGCTGAGTGCATGTTTCACTGTCGTCTTTTCAGCTCATCTCAGTGGTCCCACTGCTAGAATGTGCTCTGTTGTCATGGCAACCCCATCTCCTGCTTCCTACAGGAAAGATTAGCTCGTACTGTGCACTGGAGAGAATTTAGGGGAAGTCAAGCTAATCCCTGGGTGCACTGCGAGAGAAAGGTTGGACCTCGCCTGAGGGATGCTGTATCTGCAATGATAGAATTGGCCTGCCACAGACACTGGTATTTAAGTGGAAGAGCAGAATTCACAGTAAGTGTCAGATCCTCCAGAGAGGAATATTGAATGAGGTTTTCTAAGTCTTGGTGAAGACTGTCCCATGCCAACAGTGGAATGACAGCAGGAGGCTGTGTGTGGAATACCAATATGTTTCACCCGTTCAGGTGGTATTTCAAATATAGATTCAAAGCCTCAGTTCCCTGGAAACTAGGTGATAAAATTTTAAAACATCATCGTGAGATGTGCACCTAGAAACCTGAAGCATGTCTCATTTGGTGCATAAAGCTGAACAAGTGATGATGAGCATGCCTTACAAATTGTGTATGCACTGTGCGGCGTGCTTAAGAATTCCTGTGTGCTTAAAAATAAGCGGGAAAGCGTGAGGAAACCGATCTGTGTGTGCTGCAAACTCAACTGCAAAAGTGCTGAACTATCAAATTAAGCGAGAAAATTTACAACTACTGATTCGACCTTGTTTTTTCTTCATATTAAAACCCAAACAGAGAAAACATGAGCTATTTAAAGGTATAGTCATAATACAAGCTTTTCTTTGAGGAAAACGCATTTTAATGTAACTAAATTAAGGTGGTGTGTGACATGATGCAGCGTGTGAAATCTGTGTTTGTGTTCTTGGTGGTAGAGTTAAACAGAGGGGTATTCTAGCTATTCCATTTCTGGTTATTTTAATGCTCTGGCTTTCTTTGATATGGTCCTGTATTTCACTTTAATAGATGCTCAAGACTCCCAGTTTTAAACTAGACTGTTTGCAGTAGGATTTTAACTGTCTGCTTTTTATTACTGTCAGCTATTCCTAAACTTGTTTTTTTTCAACAGGGTTTATATGTTCAGCCTATGTATTTTTACATTTTCAGTATGCATGCCTTTTCTGTTGAGTTTTAAATAAAAAATAAATTTATCATTATTTAATAGTTATATATAGCAGTATTCTCTAACTTAGATCTATTTATGCATATATGTGTTTTACATGTATAAAATGTATGTGTGCATGTGTTTCTGCAATACATACGTGTATATACATATGCAGACAAATGGGGTCTTTGTTTTAATGAGGCCCGTTAGTGATTCATGACAATATAATATCAAGGAAATAAAATCCTGTTTTCACCTTGAAGGGTAGGTATTTTTCTTGTATCTAAAATGATTATTGTTGCAAAAACCTAGTAAACACACTCAGTCCGCTTTAAGAAACAGCATATGTTGTATTTCTGTGTGTGTTTATGAGTAAAAAGGGAAAGTGTCGTGACTGATACGATAAAAGAGCCCTGCGATGCCTTTCCAGAGACCTGGGTCCATGGAATAGGTAGTGAAGGGACATTTGATTTTTTCTGCTCCCTCCCAGGGCTGCTCAGAAAGTCACACATAAGCTCCAGATTTGTTAGTATAAGAGCACCCTTCCTGAAAACTTCCTTTTTTTGACCAGTTTACCAAATATTAAGAGCACTGATGATCAAAGACAATGTCTGTCTTCTTTGTTAAAAAACTCAGTAGTCAGTCATACACCTATTATATGATAGAGTATAGAAATAAACACAAAAGGTATGGAAGCTTTAAGCCATTATTCAGGCTGGCCCTTGAATCAGTGGTAGACATATGGGTGACAAGGAATCCACACAAGTGCCAAACAAAGCGGGGATTGTGGTAAGAGAAAATTCATCAAATAAATGTTTTTCACCAGAAAGAGCACTAAGAAATTATTGTCAAATTAAGTTACTGATTAAAAAGCCCCTTCTGTGATAAAATGACACAAGCAAGCATTTATTGGAGAGTTCATTGTGTATTTTCACCACCTCCATGAGGTTGTGTTTTAGAGTGACATCTTTTTACATAGCTGTTTACACCTTTTAAAAATTTTAGATGGTTAACTGCACAAAGCTTCTACCTTGCATGTCCTTTTATTAAATTAAATTAACCAAGATGTTGGATTTTTTTATCTCAAGGTCATGATTTGTTTCCCTTTTTATTCTCCAGCATTTAACCTGTGTGTGGGATAATGTTGGCTGGTCAAACATTGTCTCAACTTTTCCTGCCTTCTGCCAAATGTGTGATTTTGGGAAGTTGATCCAAGTCTTATTAGAACTGAGGTTTCACGAAGGGACTGGAAGTCCTTATCTGCATTTCTAGACAACTTTAAGCATCAGCTGTAAACAGGACTAACTGCATGTGAGGAAGTGCAGTGAGGTTCAAAGCATGCACCCAAACCCATAACCTGTGTTGTGTTCTCTTCCGAGAAAAGGATGTGAACCCTCCGTGTAGCAGTGGGACTGTATTACAGCGGGGCAGGTACAGTTGGCAGAGACCTCTCACGCTCAGGAGTCCAGGCCTCCAAACCCAAGGGAATTCCCGTATAAACTCTGTGTTTTGATTGAAGATAATTCCTTTCCTTGTTACCAGAAAGGAAAAAGCAGAGGTGACTCTACCGTATAAAAAAAAGCCAGGGTTCTTAAAGACCTGAAAATAATAGACGTAGCCTGTTCTGCCAGCGCTTCTCTATGGCACTATCTTGTTGGCTTCCCCACGGCAGTGGGTTACTCCTCTGCCCAGCCCTTTCTTTTCATCCCATTTTTGCCCAGAGTTTCTGCTCCCTGTGGGTTTTGCCCTCTTCCTGAGCTGCCTTCGCCCTGTGCCCGGTGTCCTGCTGCTCAGGCTGTCTGCTGGCTGGATGTTGAACTGTCTAACATGATGCTCTCCAGTCTGTCTTCTCCACGCACACAAGTAGCGTGATTTAATGTATGCACTGGTTCACCAGATCAAGCTTTTGAATTAAGACACCAATAAGAAAAATATTGTTAATAGTGTATCGCTCTCTTTCCTTGAATTTCCTTCTCACTATTGCAACACCCAACCCCTGCCCCCCCTCCCCCAACTTGTAAAGCACAGCTTCTGCCTGCAGCCTGAGATCTTCCTCCAGCTGGAATTCATGGGTAACAATTTGTCTCTCTTTTATTAAGATATTCAGGGAAAAATAGGTAAGATGTTCTGCACTTCCCGCGTGGTGCGCTGCACCTCACAGAACCTGGCCGTCTGTTAACACTCACAAATACGATAAAATCACAAACTCTATTCTGTCCCAGCAAGGATCTTGCTGCTGGTATTCTCATTACATCAATAACAGAAATCACAAATTTATACTATATGCCAACTTTACAAAGTATGTGTCTCTCCATGTCACAGATTTATCCTTCACAGTTTAGTAAGAAAACAGTAATAATCATTATATTTTTCCTTGGCTGCAAGGCATTTTGTTTCCCGAGGCATCTCTGCCTCTTTAATTCCTTTGAAATGTACATATATATGTTGTGTTTCCAAAGATGCTATAAATGGCCAGTGTGAAGGTAGCTAAAGTGGCCCTCAACGTTTCACTTGAAACAGGAAGTTTGAATCTATTGAGATTTTGTCTTTGAACATAAGCTCAAATATTTTGATTAATATGTATATTTTTCTTTGTTTAAACATATCTGCAAAGATTTAAAAAAATACCTTTTGAGTTGACAGTTTGGCCTAATTTGAAACAGTAATAGTCAGCCACATGGGTATATTCTGATTATTTTAAACCTCCTTTATCTTCCTTTTCTGCTCAAAAGTAAAAGTCTGAAGCCACTAATTGTATGTAAATTGCATAAATTTAATGGACTAAATTATTTCCCAGACAGCACACATTGACTCCTGATGACTCTAGTGACATCAAGATCGTATGCATGCAAAGGCAGATTTCAGCCCTGTGTATAGTGTTCTGGCCAGCTTTGTAGTAGTTAATTAAAAAGTTGTTTCTCAGTGCTGTGCTGCTGGCTTCGTGGCTTTCTGTGTCTGAAGTTCTCTCTCCTAGCTGAAGAGCTAAGCAAAACAGCAATGTTATTTTTCAGCAGGGCCAACTGCAAAGCAAGAGAAACCAAGATTTCCTGGGCAAATTCTCTGTTTCTAGTGGTAGTTGAGATACTACGTGCTGTCTGGCTGCCAGCCCAAATACTGAAAGGACTGGGATTGTTCTTGTGGCGGCTCCATTATTCAAGTTTTGTAGGCTGTTAGACATAGCAAACTGATTTTTTTAGTCTTCTCCAGATGTCATTTGTAAGGCCGTGGCAGCAGATGTCTACAAGGAGCACGAGAGGTGTACCTGCACCCTCTAGGGCAAAGCTCAGGTTTATTTTCAATTTCAGATATCAAAATATCAAACATTAATATCAATAACATCAAAATTGCAATTGTAGTAGAAAGTTCTACAGTGGAAATCCAGGGTTTCTGTCATTCTTTTGCCAGAAGAGTCCACGTGGAGTTTTACAGGGGATAGGAGAATGAACAATCTTTTCACATGTAGTGCATTTTCATTTCTCATTGCAAATTTATTCTTGACAATAGATTAGTTATTGCATCCTGGTGTGGATCCCTTTAATGGTCTGTCTTCAGGTGGATAATCAGTCATTTTGAGTTTGTAATTTCTCTAGTCATTGTGGTTGAAATTGTTTTCTGAAACATGCTGAGGAGAAGATGACTACTGTATGTGTGGCTTGATGGCACCAACAGCAGCAATGCTGAGAGCATCTGTGATTTGAGAATGCTTCCAGCCAGCAGCAAAACAAATAGAATCTGATCAAAACTATGTTTTGGCTAGTCAAGTCCAAGTGCAAGAGGACCGTAATATTCACTAATGTCCTTCCATTCTGCTCTTTGTTACTATATAAACTACTGGAGCATGTTTTTAATGGCTCATATTGTGGTTACCACACGATGTAGAAATTACATCAACAGTACCAGTCCTTCTACGGTCTGCAGATGTGCTGTCAGCAAAAGTCCATTTCCGATACAAAAGCTCAGCCTTTACTCCCTGTATTTCATCTTAATTTCCTGCAGCAGCAGCTGTGGTGTTGAGTTTGGCAGGGACTTGTAGTGTAGGAAACTCCAGAAGCTGCAGATTTTAGTGCTCAAATGAAAAAGAAATGCATTTTGGGAGAACAGACAACTTGAGAATCAGGTGATAACATCTACATGAAAGTGGCTCCACACCAGTGACTTTCACCATGCTTGCTGAGTGATTTTTGCCATTTGTTAGAGATATTTCAGATTAGAGCTGTGTCAGGTGTTCTTCAGCAGAAGCAGATAAAGTTGACACTGAAGCAGCTCTGACGAAATGTTAATCTTCAAAGGCTTCTCAGGTTCAGCCTGAAAGACTTTGGACCAAAAATCCGAAAGGCTAGCAGAACATTTTTCCTAGGGTTGAGAGATGCAGGTTCAAACCTCTGATCTGAATCAAGTAGTGCAGTGAGTTGAATTTAGGTATTTTCTGCATCATTGGTAACTGCTCCATCTCCATCTATATGTGTTTTTCTCTTCTTTGCTCTGTTGATAATGTGTGTACAACAGGAGACAGACACGGACTCTGTATCCCGCTGTTCTGGGACTTCAGCTAGTACTGGGGAGACAGGATCAGGAACTGGAAAAACTGTATTTATCTGTTTGCATAAAGGGCAATGCCAAGAATATCTTTGAGGCATTACAAACTTTTCTAAAGAGGAAGCCAATATCCTTAGACTGCCTTCGAAATGCTTCTCTGTTGGAGCTGCTATGTTTGATACGGGGTAATAAAGAGTGGGTCTTTCTTTGAGAAAGACTGTCCTTTGAGTCCTCCAAAATGTTTTTGTTCATGTGTCGGAGAATCAAAGATGGTAACCATTTATTTGCTTAGACAGCTTAATTTTCTTTAAGTACCTGAACTGACAGATATAGTATGATCAGTCAGTTTGTGTCAATATTTTTCTGTATGTTGGACCCTGTCACCCTCACTTAATCAGGGGTAGTAAAATTATGCTTTCTCCAGATCGTTTTCTAATTTTTGGACCAATTCAATACCTGGCTCTGAAGTTTTCTGTTGTTTCCTATAGGCAGAATAATGAACAGTCTCAGAAGCTGTCATACCTGGAGCACCTCTAGGTGCCATCAGCAACCACCTTTTCCACCCAAATTTGTGTTTGAAGTGCAATTAATAGATTTGATTGCAGTGCATTTACCATAGCCAGCTTTCCCTTTGTTTTTGTTTTTGTTTTTTTTTTTCTTGTTGCATTGGTTGTATTATTTCTTCTGAAGGCTGTTATTTGCATTTGCAGAAAAAGACAAATCTGCTGCTTTTTTGTGAAAGAGGGCACACTGGGCATTTCACGCTGTTGGGTATCAGTATGATTGTTTGCTTTTGCACTGGATATACATGATAACAGCCCACCAAGATTGTAATAGTTACTGTAAATAACATTCTATTCATGATCAAGATTGATACCACAAGTTTCACTTTGCAGCATGCATAACTTTTTTACTTGATCCAATGGTAGCATCTTTCCACCCAGAAGCAATAAGCTTACCCTATTCTCAAACCAAGCTTCAGATCTGTGTTCAACTTCTAAAATTTTTTACCTAAACTTCTGGAAAACACAGTTCCTTCCTGTTATTTAGGAAGGAAGGTGATCAGTTTATGAAGGTGAAGATAAGAATTACAAAGCAATGACCTGAGATTTGAAAGAACTTCCCAGTGTTCTGTTGTTTTGATGGGCGTTTACAGTTTATTTAAGCAGGAGAAAGACCATCAGCAAGTGTTGCTTGTTCTCTGCATTGTTGTTTTCGAACACACTGTGTTTTCTAACTTCTCTGGAAGGTTTGGAACGTTTGCCATACTGTTTGTCATATAGCTGTTTCTGTTCCAAAATGCACATTTCAGTTAGACTGAAGTAGCTATACAGTGATGATCCCTTCAAAATGCAAAGTGTGTCATGGGTCAAATGATCTTGTTTACAGATTTTAAAAGGAAAACAAATTATGTAGCGGATTTTGCAATATCATTGTCCTTTACTTTGTTATTTAAGGTAACAGCAAGCATTTCTGTGAGTGGTCTTGCCCTAAGCTCCCCCTTCCTCACCGAGGTAGCTTTACAACAAAGAATATCATCTGTGGGGAGGATGCTTCGCTTACCAGGAGCACCCTGCTGGTTTCCACGCACAGATCTGTTGGGCCAGCTCAGAAAAGGGTCATGTCTCATTGTTTTGTGCTGCTCTTCTCTGTTAGCCAATCCCATATTATAAGGAGGCCAAATAGCTTTTACAGTTGGACTCTTTGGTTTGGTTTGATTCTTTCCGTTTCTAGTGCTCTGACCTTTAATAACAATCTGTACATAAATAGTTCTTGGAATTTTAGTGAGAATAAGACTGATTCACTGTGATTAAAACATTTGTGAATTTTGTTGGTAATGGTACCTCATCAATACCGTAAAGCACAGGAAAAGCATGTGCTGCCCATACTCTTGTGGGTGGACTGTCCCACTGCTGAATCCTGCTGGACTGCCAGAAGCCTTTAAGTGAACTACAAACATGGACCAGTGATTTTATTTCTTAAGAAATCTCTCCAGGCTGCAAAGAACTGCAGAACAGTTCATGGATTCTCATGGAAGGCTGGTATTCTGTTTGCGCTACATTCTGGCCTGGTTGAGTAAGCTGGTTTTGAGAAAAGCTCTCAGTGATGCAAGGGCAAACTGACTGACTTTAATGAGAAGAAAATTTTTGAAAGTTACTAAAATAGTATTATGTCCAAAAACTTGTAGTGTTTCCGTTGGCGTTAGCTTCTCAGAAAGGAACTGCAAAATGATCGTCTTCATGCAAAAGTTTTCAGGTGTAAATAGTTTGCAAGTTTTTCCGTTTTTCATTTACACTTTTGTTCACTGCACCCTCTCATACTTGCTCTTTTGCCCACCTAAGCGTAATCCACTGCATTGCAGTGAGAAGGAAAGTTCAAAAAGAGATGCATTGCTTAGTCAGGTGGTTTGACAGTGAAAATTTCAAGTCCACAGTGCTGGTGAGGAATAGCAGTGGATATGCTGGAACTATCTATCACACACTTTGGGCTTTGTGAAGTTTCTGGGTATTGAATCATAGTTACTTGTTTTGCCAGAGATCTTGTGCTGACAGATCATCTAACAAAATAATTATTGTCTTCAGATACATCTTATTCAAGTCCATATTTAGACGATGTGTGAACAAATGTTCAGCTATATTTTGGGAATTGTGAAAAATTTATTGACTTCAGTGTCTGTGCTGAAAGTAATTTCTGATAAGAAAAGAGCATATTTCAATTTTGCAAGTCAGACTGGAAGTCAGCATTTGTATCTGTAATGTTGTGAGGCAGCTGGGATTTGAAAGTGGTGAGTTTAACGAAGGCAGGAGAGACCCTGCTGTAGTGTTAATACCTCATGGGAAGTCTGCTATCTGCTGCCTGGTATCACCCAAATTGGTGGCAAAGACCTCAAATCATGGATGTTTGTGGACAGAGTTTTCAAATCTGCTGGTTTTCAAACAAAGTTATACTACATGATTCAGGATTCTTCTTTCTTGGGCCATGCAATTTTTGTAGTAGGAAAAAATGTTAACTGTTGTAAACTTCCAAACTGGTTCTAATGCCTTGCGTATGATAAAGCCTGTATATCTCTCGTGGCAGTTTTGCCATTCACTATGTGAGAGAGATTTTTCAGACTGATCAAAGGGAGGCCAATCATCAGTGCTGTTTATTTTTCTTCCTTTTGTTTTATGCTTTTAATTGTAATCAACATGCTAGGGAGAGTCCCGATATGCTTACGTTTTTTACCTTGGTGGCAACATTTCTATGTTCGGGTAAAGCTTCTCTAGCATTGACGACTGTTGTCACCTGTTGCATTCTTCTGCTGGTGTTTGGGCTGGTGCTTAGCCTTTGTAGATGCTGAATATTTTTAACTTTCACTTGATACAGTGAAAAATAAAATTGGGACAGCATAATGGATGTAACATTAAAAAAATATTGCTTACCAGATGGAGAAAGGCCATCAAGTCTGTTATCAAGTGTTGCCCTGTGTGACCAGAATGCTCTTTTCACTCAAGCGGTGAGGAGACCACTTGCTGTAGTTATCCAAGGCATGTTCAAATCAGGAAACAGTAATGTACATGCTGTACATGACATCGTTAAATATTTTAAAGTGACAGAGTGAAAAACTAACTGAATTGAAAAGGGATATATAATTTAAATCCCTCAAACATGCTTATTTACTCAAGTTTCCAATAGCAGCTTTCCAAGCTCTGGAATTCTTCATTGAATTTCTAAACTTACAGTCTACCTGTAACAGAATCCTACATGACTCACTGAAACTCTGTCTCAGCAAAAACATTAATTACTTCACAGTCATTACATAAGGAAGCAGCAACCCAAATGGAGTCCTAAACTTGGATATTTAGTGTTCTGACTTCTCAGATTCACTAACATCCAGTTTCCTAATGTATCAAGGAAGCTTTAGTTCGCTGTTGATAATGCTGGAACTCCAATGAAGTACAAAGGCTGTAAGTTCCTACTTCACATTCCACATACTTTTCTTCTAGTTCTTCCCAATTAGATGCTTATTACCTATTTTTAAGCTGAATTTCAGTATGTGAATATTAGAGGCACTTATTTTACTCTCTGCTGAGTCAGTTTTCTGCTAGGAATACAGCAGACAGGCAAATCCAGCCATTTGTGCTTTGAGTTTGCAGATTGAGTTTGGGGGACCCGTTTGGGTTAAATGTTGCTAAGGGTGTATGAAGCTCAAAGCACCCATTTCTTTCTGCTCTTAAGGCTTCTCCTCTCTTTCTCTCCCAGCTTTACTGATGGAGGGGGTGTGATGAGGCTGAGGTCATCCTCATCTGTAGTTTCATTGCCTTTATAGAGAAGCGGGCAGTGGGTTGCTGAGGGCACGCAGAGCTGTTAAGCAGTCTTCTGTCTTGGTTGTGCTCAGGGCTTCACCCTTCCAGAAGGAAGTACAGACTGATATCACTGTGTGAACCCACTCAACGCCCCAAAGCTGGTGGGCTAAATTTTAGACTTTAAAGGCCTTTATTAAAAATGCCAGTATTTGGGGTGTCCAGTCTGCAGAGAATTTCTTCTACTGACTCCAGCTTGATCCTTCCTCTTTGATTTTGTCTTCTGGCAGATCCTGATGAAGTAAAATACTACATCACACACATGCACTAGGTCTGAGTGGCAGATAAGTTTAACATAATTCCTTTCAGCCCCATTTGGGTTGAGATTTAGGCACCAAACATGTACCTTATGTTACTCTTTTGTCTGTTGCTGGCACAGCACCAGATTCTTCTTACTGCCAGGAATGGTGGCAGCTGCTGTTGCTGACGGCAGCCTTCAGCTACAGCAGCATAAGCCTCTTCCTGGATGGGGAAGAAAGAGAAGCGGGCAAGATCTCTTAGATTACCTCTTTTTACTTTGAGGGAAATGTTTCACATTTCTTCTTCTTAACATGTTGCTGTCTCAAATGTCTTTGTTGCTGCTGTGCGCTGTACATGGTTGGAATTTCAGTGGTTCTCAAAAGTTGCAGTTAGTCTGTCCTGAGCCCTGCTTGCTTGCCTGTCTCCCAGTCTTCCTTAGTTCCTAGGTTTGTATCAATAAACCGCCCTGAAGTCTGGAGTATTGTTTGGGACGAATGTAAGGCAATACCTCTGGCATCATTCATGTGTTATCCGTCTGAGGACTTGTTCCTGCAATGCTGGTCCAGAGATGGAGCTCGAAGCCACAGTTTTCAATGCCAGGTGACATTTAGACATTCAAATATGATCCCATACGCAGCATAAAAACTTTTAGAAGAATTGCAGGTTTTCTATATTAAGATCTGCTTGATAGAGCCTTTGCCACAAAAAGTACCCTAGAGATTTCTCCAGAGTAAAGAGAAAACCAGAGATTTTTCTCCCCAGAGACAGTGAAGGATATGTCTTTTGAAGTGGAAATGCCAAAGCAAAGTACAAACTAGATGCATAGTAATAATGAGACTACTGTGCACCCAGTGAGCCTATTGGTTATTTACATGTGCAGTGCCCTCCTAATAGCCATTCTGCTTCATCTCCTTGTTGTCTGTATCCAGGGACAGTAGCTTTACAGGCAAAGTAAGCACGCAGTCACTCAAAAAGTTTTATAAGTGAGACCTTCTATAATACTGTGACTGACAGGGCAGTATTATTTTTCTGATAGTTGCTGATGTCATGGAGTGTTCACTATTCTGTTATTTAATGTTATAACTAAATAAAATACCCGTCTGTTTTGTGCCTCCAACAAGAAGAGACATTTATCCATGGAAAAAGTGTGGATTAGTGAGGGGTTTGTTTAATAACGAAATAAGATTTACAGTCTGGTTAATGCTGATTCCACTGTGTATGTACATGTGTATATCAAACCTAGAAAATCTACTGTACTCTTGTTGACAATGCTAAGGATTGATTTTGTAGTTTGCTTTGTTCCTTATTGTTTTCATAAGCACATGCAGTGAGTGATCATATGAAGTAGCTCCTGACCAATTCCTCTGCAACTCCAAACAACAGTGAGGGATTCATTGATTGGCATCGCACTGAAACTGGCGGACATTCCAGGTTCAAATTTCAATGCAGCGAGTTCCATAGCTGAATTCACAGAAGCCAACCACATCAGGGTGGTTGTACAATGTATCAAAGAGAGAAGAAAAATTGTTAACATTAGTGAGGTTAGCTGAAGATGACAATTAATACGTATTCTTGTAGTGGAGCAAATACAGTGTCACTGCGAATGAAGGGACTAAGCTCTGTGCACATCGTCCCACTCCTGTCTTCTGGAAAGACTCTTGCCCACCTCTTAATTCCTGTTCCTAGTTTCCTTGACGCAGTAATGACATTTCAGTGCAAACAGAAATAGTGGTGGTAGCTTTTTGGAGGATAAGAGAAAGGTGCTTGAGGTTTGCGCAGATTCAAAGAGAGACTGGATATTTCCATGGAAAAGAAATCTGTTGAGTGTCAGTATGTTGCTAGAAACCACATCCAGCTCAGAAGGACCTTGAGCTGAAAATTATTAAGGGCTTAGCAAGCCATAGGAAGAAGAATTGTATATGCCTGCCTTATTGTCTTCCATAAACATCTCCTAATAGCCACTGCTGGAGGTAGTATATTGGACTAAATGGATTTTTGATCTGACCAACTATGCCCATTCTTTTGCTTTATGAAATAAGGAATAATAGAGGGTCTGAAATCACCTTTGTACCTCCATTAAGTCAACCACTGTTCTTTATCCTAATATGAAAGAGAATGCAGAAGATGAATAGATACAGTTGATTTTGATTGGCTTTTAAGTTATGTATTGAACTTGTGCTTGAAACATGACTTGTGATGTAAATGAAGCATAACGGGACAAATATCTGTGACAAATTGGTATTAAATGGTCATTGTGAAAAGTGGTGGGAGTGAAATGTGACCCCGCCTTTTTATCAGTTCTTTTAGAAAAGTCTCTATAATTATTTAATACTACACAAGTTTCCATGAGTCAGCACTCTACACCACCTTTTCTCTGATTCATGGTGTTTGCCTCCCAAAGCTGCCTGCTGTCAGTTGCCACCAGTAGAGCATTTTTTTCAGTAGCTCCTGTTAGGAAGGTTTGCAAGCATGCCTTGGGTTTGTGGAATTACAAAAGGGATTAAGCTAATATAGTTTTAAATGTTTGCTTTTGTATCATATTATTTTCATTTAAGTTTCATTTTAACATAGGAAATATAAAGCATGTGCAATATTGAAGCCAAAGGTTAAAGAAAACAGCATAGTGACTCAGAACTGGTCTGGAGTTGGTCACTCTTGGTTCTGCAATACCATCTCTTGCAAGTGACCCTGCTGAAATGAATCAGATCACAGAGGGTGTGAGGTGGTGTTTAGCAAGACCTGGGCTGGTGGTATTTGGGCCAAAGAGATTAAAGCAACTTTCACCATACAGGACTTTGGTAGACAATCTTTAAGAGTGGGTTTTATGAGAACCTGCACTTGCACAGCCAGCAGCTTCAGTCTCACTCATCCCACCCAGCTTATTCACATCCAACCGCCTCTTTTTAGAAAGAACAGTTATCCATCTTACAGTAACTGCAGCTCCCAGGGATGCTCTGTCGACAGGCAACCCACTCAAAGTGTTTGTTTAACCTGTGTACGTGCTACCTTGGGGTCTGCAGGCATCCGTGTCTGTTTGGGCTGCATATCTGCCTCTCTCCCATCTGAGCTTCTTAGAGCAGGATGAACAAAGTGGCCCAAACAAACGCGTCATTCATTTGATGTAATTAATTGGACTCATTATCACCAGGAATGGTTTTGGCTTGTGGGGCACCCTCATGAATTCAGAGTGTCTCAAAAGAGCCAAAGGTGCTGTAAGGTTAATTGCCTTTCCCTTGTTTTTTGTCTACTTCCTATGTATGCTATCTGCCTTTCTTCATGGCGAAAAAAGGAGCTATGTTAGAGTTGCTTTGGTATCATGGGGCTTTTGCTTCATTCTTAGTGTTAATGAGAGGGTTCCTTAGCACCCTGACCCATCACCATGTCTGTCCTTTCAGTAGATACAAGCTTCTGTGTGCCTGTATGGTTGTAGGACTGCACCACACCACTGCTGTTAAAGCTGAAGGCCAGCACTGTGGATTACTGACTAGTAAAATATGCAGTAAGTTTCAGGTAGCTGAAATCTCAGCTGTATAAACTTTTTAAGCATACTCTAAATATTAATTGAATTCTAGCCGAAGAATTAATTTGAGAGAGGGAGAGGATTTATTCAGAGATCTGTCTGTATGTAGAATGGCTTGTGGACTCCTTCCTGACTTACCTGCAAAGAATATGAAAAGTCTGGGTGGTTTATAGTATGAAATTGGTTGCTAAAACTAATGCAAGAGATCTTTTAAAACACCTGGAGATTTTTCTCTCAAGGAGGCAAGTGAGAGTTGCATATACATACCATGGTTTAAGATTCACAGTGCTTCAATGATGCTTATATTTGAGTTCAGATCTTAGATTTGTGCTCTCAAAGAGCTGGTATTTGAGAGACTTGTTATTCCAGCCAGATTTGGTGCACACTTTAACTTGCTTTCCTTTAAGAAAGCACTCTTACTGAGGATGATGTTGAGCATTTGACATATTTGGTCTGAAGACAGTTCTCTCTGGGTGGAAGAACTGTATTTTAACCTGCAACAGAAGAATATCTAATTTTAGCAATATATGTTGTTTACCCATTCATAAATCTAGACCTTGTTTGGCAGAAGAACATAATCCTATAAGTTGAGACCTGGTTTTCTGCTCTAAATCGAAGTGCTCTTAAACTATCAACTGTCATGGAAATCGCCTTGCAGAATTTGTGGTGTTAAAGACAGAGAATCTGGGTTTTGGCAGAAGTTTAGGGCATGATAATGCGAATGTCTGTGGAAGATAATTGAAGTGAAGGGTGCAACAGTTCTGAGAATCAAAGCTTATATTCAGAGCATCTGTTTGCTTGGGCTCTTTTTGGCTGTCTGTCTTTCCACCATTTCCAAGTTTCCTTCAAAAGCAGGGGGAGAAGCTAACACGGTGGTGACTGCAATGAGCCTGGAAAGTTCTTAGGCAAAAGCCTGGACTTCTCAGGTGTGCAAAAAGAAAGCAGGTGTCACTTGTGCCTAGCTGGTCTCAAGGTCATCTAGAAGGATGACCTGGAAGCTCTAATGCAATGTGACGAATAATAAGAAACTAACTTGAAGTAGGAAAATTGCTGCAGTTCTTGTTTTGAGAATTTGCCCTAACATGGAGAGTACTTGGACTGAAGGTTCCCAAGGGGTGTTGGCCAGAGCAGAGTATCAGCGTGGAGCTCTGTGCAAGGCAGGAGAAGGAGGTCTTGGCATCAGGAGGTTTAAGAAATATCGGTCCAAGAGTAAGAAGTCCATGCCTAAGCCTGGACAGTGCTCCTTGCTTCAGCAAGAAGACAGCTGCTGCCTGATCCAAAGGTACCTTCCCTCCGCTCTTGGGAGTCTTTCTCTGAGAGGTGATGCTCTTTAGTCCCTGGAGGAGGATCTCTGCGTAGGTGAGGCACCAGCTGGCTGTTTTTGAGAAGTGCAACACACACATCTTTTGCAGTCAGACTCTTCCTTTTCAGGCTTAAGTAACAAGAACAGTTGCAGATGTGCTTCCAGTCTTCCAGCATGCTGGGGTAAGGGTTTTGAAAACTCTACAGTTCCTGTGCCTGTGGCCTGCCCTGAGCAAGCAGCAGCGTTTGTTCAGGCCATCATTCACTGTCATGGCTGACGCCTGTAGGTAGCAGCGGCTCTGGGAGGTGATGAAGGCATGAGCTCATCCCACAGCCGCTTTTGTGGCCTCCCCGACACCCAGCGCGGGGCCAGGAAGCCCTCTGCTCCCTCCCCTCTCTGCTCCTAGCACCTGTGGCGTGCTTCCCTGCGGGTCTGCCCATAAAACCTGCCCTGGGACGGCGGTTCAGACGAGACACGTTTTGAAAAGGCGCCATCCTTGCATCAGTGCTGCCATCGGTACCAAGTACTACCCAGATACAGGCTGACTGCGACAGAGTTTTATTTTCCCCCTCATCAGCCAGCCGTGGGGAGGGAGCCTGGAGTGACCGCCGACGGGTGCTGGTGCCGCGGTGAACCTGGGGACGGCCGCTGCGGTTCACTCAGCCTCCTGCAGGAGGGCAGCCCAGCGGTGGGGCAATGGCTGCTGCCCCATGGACACCAGGCTGGTGTGGACCTGGCCTCCGCAGGGTCCCCGGCAAGGGGCAGGGGCTGGGCCCAGGTGGCCCCCAACTGCCACCATGATGTCAGCGGGTCCCAGGGGGTCCCTGACCTCTGCCCCTCGGTGCCTGCTGTTAGTGGTGCCCTTGTCCTGAGAGAGAAGCTGGGAGCAAGCTGCCCCCGAGAAACACTTGCTGGCAGCCATGGCTGGGCAAAGCCTCGGCTCCCCTGGGCCTGCGCACAGCTCGCCCCGAGCCGACACAGCTCTGCATCTGCGAGACGGAGGGAAAAAATATTTAGTAAGATAGTAAGATAACGCTTTCAGCGTTAGCAGTTTATTGTTGCTGAGGTGTGATAAATAAAGGGGAGAAAACTGTGCAAGCAAACTGCCTGTCCCTACCGAGGCCGTGGCTTAGATGCGGCCTCTGCTCGTAAACTGCGCCTAACACAGTGAGGAGGCGAGATCTGACCTCCTGCCCCCGGGAGGGGCCGTCCCCGCCGTGCAGGGTGGTCCGAGGGACAGGTCTCCATGAAACCGGCCTTGCTCCTGGGCAGCTGTGCGGTGGCTGTGCGTGCTTGCAGTCCCTGTGGGCACAGGAGCCGGGCGGCTCGGCCCAGCGGCCGTGAGCGGGGCCGGGAGGTGGTGGGGCCATGGCTGTCCATGTCCAAGGGTGAACTTGCCTTTCCTCTCCTGGGCCAGACCCTCCTGCCTTTCTCTCCCAAACCAGTTGTTCCTGATGTGGTCTGTGTTTCTGATATCTCAGAAACTCTTGCCTTAGAGTAGCCTTATTCTTGGCAAAAATAGACCGACTGCCCAGGGATGAGAAATGTACTAAACCTTGTAATTTAGTTACCTTGGTAACACCTGTAAGGAACTGCTAGTGCTAAACCACTGTTTTTTTCTTGATCTCTTTTATGACAATACATATTTATATTTACTTGGCAAAAGTGTGATTTATAGCCATTGTAGACATTCTGAGCATTATCCTGACAGACGATAGTTCCCGTTTCTAACAAGCAAGGTGAAATGACTGTAAAAGCAGGTATTTGACTTTATAGTAGAAACTGAGATTTACTGTCAAGTAACTAAGCTTTTGCTAAGAAAAGCCAAAATAATGTATATGCTGTATTATTGTTTTAAAGTATTATAATACTTGATTACATTTACTCAGCATAGGAATTTTTTCAGTGGTTGTGTTTTAGAACAAATATAAAATATTTGGTGGGATTTTTCTTTTGCATTGTAACATACACACGTCTGAGTTTCAGTTGTCATCCATTCATCATGCAGGGGGGAAAAAAAGTAAAATAAAAGCATTGTTGCTTATGATTACAAGCCAAAACTACCAGTCTTGCTTTGGACTTGCTTGTTCCTGTATCTGGCTCTAGGCACAGCTCCTTTCCTGGTCCATCATTCCCATTTAGCCCTTTCTGTCCTGGTAGTGGCTCCTCTGCACTGCATGACCCAGGACACTTGGGTGCCAGCACATAGAAGTTCCTAGGGATCAGACTCGCATACTGCAGAGTAAGCAGTGCCCCAGCTTCTAGGTAGCTCTTTGCATCCTCTGCTTACTCACTTGTTTCTCTCTTTGCTCCCAACAGCAGGGAATTTTCTGAACCCTTCAAAGGGAGGGGCATCCCTCACTCGGTGACTGATCCAGTAATTGATTTAATTAATCTGAAACTAACTGTCACTTGTTAAACTGATAATCAAGAAGCCAATTATCTGTTAACAGTCCTAAATATGAATCAGCGGTAACCAAAGTGTTACTCTTTTAAATAAAGAAACCTGATTTTCTTTCTGATATCTCAGTGCTTTTAAAATGAGTTGTAAATATGGCTATTTTCTTTAAAAAAAGGAAAGACCCTGCATTAGAATGCCATTTTCTAGTTCTGAATAATAAAATGGCACATTTATTTCTGAAAATGCGTTTAGAATTTTAACCTTTTCAATGTGTTATGCCCTGTAAGACAGAAGTCTCAGGGCATGATAGAAAGTTTGTTAAGGATAAATCCTGCTCACCTTATTGGTTCATTTAGCTGAAATCCTCAGGCAGCCCCAGGTTTTTAAACCAGAATATTTCTGTTGCTCTGTGGCAAGTTGGGTTGGTGTGCACATGTAAAAGTCTTATTATAGGAAAGTTATGTCTTTTGTTGTACATACATTTGTATTTGTAAGAGGTAATGTAAAAGTGGTACATACTGAAATATAGCTTTATTTTTTATTGCAGCCATTAATTATAAAGCATTTTGTAAAACCAAAAGATGTTCCTTAAATAGAAGCATTTAAATTATGTTTTTTATTATGTATTTACATGAAACCAGATTTTTTTTACAGGTTTACAGAACAAATAAATTAAAAAAAACATGTTCAGAATGTGTGCCCAGTCCTGTATACTTTATGACATAAAAGTGTTGAATGAGTACAGCAACCAAGCTACTGATGTATGATGGCTTGTCTATAGCACTTTTAAGTACTTAATGGAATTAGTTCATTACCCATTTATACAGTATTTTCTTCACTTTTTGAATTCTGATCTGAGGGCGGTGAATAGTTGGATTTTTTACTGTATTAATGATGGAGAGTCAACAATTTGATTGATCATGTAGTTTCAAGCATGAGTATTTCTGAGGCCATCCTTTAAAGAATATGTCCTGATGTTTTTTTTAAATTCCATGTGTATATAAATGTGTTTGTTTCTTTTCCACGGAATTTGCTTAGAAAGGCCCAAAAGCAGATGGTATATTAAGGTACTAATATGTTAAGGTCCATCGCATCCTGTATCTCCAGTTTCAATCTGTATACATTTCTGGCTGCTAACCCCCCAGTTTTGTTTCCAGCTTCACTGTCTGCAATAAGCATAGGATTGTAGAGCCCTGGGCAGGTGTTTTCACCATTAGCTAAACCATGTAAGTTGCCAAAAAAGAGGTGCTTTAGAGAACAAGAAGTAAGCAAATTGAGGGCCACATTCTGCTGCCATTTAATCCATAGAAGGATGAATTGTTTTACTAGACAGCCTGTTGGCAAGAAGATTGTTTAGAAGTAGAGATGGGCAGAGTAGTAGCACAAGTGGCAAATTCCAATGCTGACAAACACAGGATGCACAAACCCATAAGCATGTGAAGACCCATGTTAATCATACCTTTCAGCTGTAAATTCTTAGATGTAACAACAACACATCCGGAGTTTTCAGATGCAGCTTTTAGGTTGATAATTTAATTCTTTAGTGAGCAGTATTTTTAAATATATCGTGACACACAAGGAATGAGCAAAGCGAGTGAACACCGGAACAAAACGAAGAGAGGAGCTTTGTTTCCAGAGTCAGCTTTTCCAGTATTATCTCTACTGCCAGCAGTGAATACATCAGATGTATTTACATTGTATCTGTGCAAGAAGATGTTTATGGATATGACATATGCTGCTTTACACCCTTAAGCCTGAGATCTAGATTCTCTCTAGGTACCATGTGCATCTCTGTTGATTTCAGAAATAGGCTATACTGCAGTAATGAGCATGGTAGAAGAACGAAAATAAATCCGTAGACATATGGATAAACAGATGGATTAAGGCAGATTTTGTCACTTTTTCCCTAAAAATCCTTTGTGATACTTATCTTTTGTGTACACAGTGACACTAAGGTGTCAGCCCAGATCATTTCCCTTAACTTAGTAATGTTTTGTGGATTTACATAAAGTTTTTACTTGAAAACGTGGAGGAGTGTGTGTGCACATTTTGCAGACATGTACTGGTGCTAGTAATATAAACCGTTTTCATTCTATTTTGAAAAACATTGTGAAGGTATAAATTGTGGCATGTGACTGAAAATATATATTTTTTAATAGATGATTCAGCCGCAGAGAGTTTTAATGGCAATGAGACCGTGGGACACAGTTCCAATGCTTCAGGGGGAACACACTGCAGGGAGATGGCAGAAACCAACAGTAATGGCAAAACAAATCTGGAGCAGGATGAGCAGCCTCTGAACCTGAGTGACAGTCCCCTTTCTGCTCAGCTGACTTCAGAATACAGACTAGATGATCACAGCAGTAATGGAAAGAACAAATACAAGACTCTCCTAATTTCTGATCTCAAGATGGAACGGGAGGCAAGAGAAAATGGAAGCAAGGTAAGATGCTTCCACGTGCTCCAGATATGAAGTGTGTAGCTTAGAAAAGGAAAACATTTGTGAGGCCAAACCAAAGGTTATTCCCAGCTAAGCACTTAATGCAATGTGTCTAATGTTTGTCACATCATTACTCAAATGCTATACATAGATTTGTATGCTCTGTTACACCTATATGATGCCTATGTACATTAAGTTTATGTGGATGTGCATGAGTGAATACATATATAGGCATATATATTGTGCTGACACACTGACAAAAACCAATGCAGTTCTCCATCAGGCGTGAATTTTATCAGTCCATTTATTGAGAAGTGTCTACATTACTCATTTGAAATATATGTATTAAAATATGTATATAATGTGATACATATTTATATGTATATGTATTGAGATACATATATCTAGGTATATTTATAGATGACCATCTCATTACATGTATTGCGCATCTGTAGAATGAATCCATGGGAATGTGAAGTGTGTATGCCCAAGCAAATTACTACATGTGAATTATCTGAAAGGAACTGATTTGGTTCCTTCCTGATTGTTTGTGTTATGCAGGCACCTAACCTGAATTAAAACTGACAAGTTTGCTGTAAGAAGCTGTAATTCCCTGAGGGCTTTTCTCTGTAGTTTGCGTTATGTGTGTAAGGAGAAGCGAGGGTGGTTATACTGTAGATAAAGAACAGATCCTACAGATTAGGTAGCTAGCTTTCTAGGAAGGTGTTTGTTGCGAGGGCATACTGTAGGGAGGGTGAAGAAGTGGCCTGGATCATAGAATTTATCCATTGATCGTATTGGTGGCAAGTTCCTGTTTTTTAACTGGTAACTCCCAGCTGGATTACCACTCTTACAGCAGCAGTAGTAGGATGTTAGTACTGGATCCAAATGCTGTCAATGCTAGTCGCTGGCTTTTGGTAGCACACTACAAAATAACCTGACAACATAGCTATACTTTGAATAGTCACATTTTTTGCAGGGCTTTGAAATAGGAGCCATATGGAAATCCACTTTTTCTAGGTGTATCCATAAAGGGATTGTACATGACCGATGTCTAGAGAGCAACATTCATTTAGACTGAAGTTTTAACTCCTGTCTTCATTGCCTGTGGAGTAAGAATAAAAACTTAAAATGTTTTTTTAACTCCGGCATTTGGTTTTCGTGGGTAGAAGAAAGGGAGACCAAATGGGAGACTGTTAGTCTTTCTTTTTCTTGGCCACTCCAGTTTAGCAAATCATGTATTCCAAAACCTTCTCCATAAAATGTTTATGCAAAACTGTTTATCTGCATGGAATTTTTTTGTTTCCAAAAATTTTAATTTTGTTGAAAATACTCTGTCTCAGAGTGTGTATACACTGTAGTGCTGGATTTACTCAGTACTTTGTTGCACAGTGAGTCCCAAATTGACTAATATGAATGGTATCTTCATTAGCTTCAGGGCATATTGTTCCAGTGAACACTTTATAAGCTAGTCACCCAAATATTGATAGACACACAGGCTCTTTTGCCTGAGGTACATCGCTGGACTGCCATTACTCTTGCAAATACACAAATAAGCTTGGTGAAGAAAGGGAGGAGTCTTGATATGGAACTCATTTATAGCTAAGACAAGAACATAGCCTGGTGTTACATTTCCAATTTTAATCAGTTCCAACTCAGATGCAAAAAAAAGGTATCAAAAAAAGTGTTAAAAATGTGTTTCTAATGAATTTATATGACAATTAAAGCCGTCTCATTCTTTGTTATTCCACAAATTTTAAGAGGCTTGAATCATCCCCCACATTGATATATTCTTTCATCACTCACTGTCATCCTGCCTACTCTATACTGCCAGAAGTATGCAGATTTGTCTCCCCTTTTGTCCTAGTGAAACTTGTATTGATGTTTACACTTCATTTAAGTATATGATTTATTAGGTGTGCAGTAAAGATTATTAGATATGGAATGAAGACTTGAGGAAGAACACACTCCTGGGATAAACAAAAATTTGTCGGAGATTTTGTAGCTGAGTGTACAGCAGAAGAATGTTTTTGTGGCCAATTTCATATTTTACAGGTGAATTCTACTCTTACTTTTTCAATTTAAAAAAAAAAGTGATAGAATATTTTTAGAAGGAACAAAAACCATCCATGTGTTAGAATAGAGGGGGACTGTACAGCGTCTCAGTGTTTCATATGCATACATATACACTCATATAAATCATTACTACTTTTTTACCTTAAGCGGTATCTTACATGTTAAAGAGTCAGAGAATGTGTTACAAGCCCTAGATCTGATCAAGGAGGTCCTCTTACCGCCTTCTAGTGATTCAGGTTACTGGGCTCCTCCAGAAGAGTGTTCTGGCCATTACTGAGCTGATTAATTTTGAACAATGCAGGAGATGGAACTTCTAGTTGTTTGCAGTACTCACTGGATGCACTTGGGCAAGGGTGTCACAAGGAACTAGCGAGAACTCTTACTCTCTGCCAAAAAGGAAACAAAATAAAGAACAAGTAAGGTTACAGAGTTCTGTTGTTTACTAGGAGCCACATCTCATGTATCCTTTTTACACAGAATACACCAAGTACGTGGATGCTTTCTTGAAGTCATCTAGGAATTCTCCCAGTGCTCTCACAGCATCTCACCTCTGGCCATTCACAGTTATACAGTTATCAGACATGATTAGACCTGAATAATGGCATCATTGGTAGTGATGGGTAAGCGAATGTGTCTAGTGCAACCTTTAATCATGTTTTTGTGAGAAAAATCATCTGCAGTGTTCAGCAAATATCAAATTGATATGCCACTTCTTATAGTGTAATATTCTTATGGTATCTTTATGTGGCAAAGAACTGAAAAAAGTGATATGGAAGTTAGTGAAGAAAATATCTGGTTTCTAAATAAAGGGAAATATATTTTAATCCTTGGGCTAGCATTGCAGGAAGTAATACATTATGGTTCCTCCAGCTTCTACAGTGGCCCATTCAGCCTGCAGAAGATGTTACTTATTTAAAATGGCCAGGATTCTGTGAAACTCACAGGCAAAGGGCTGGAGCTGGGAAGATCTGTTGGCTGATGTGTTCCCTACCTGCTCTATCTGAGTCTCCTTTTTGGATACTGCATCATATATGTTCTATTAAATTTGAAGCCACAGTTTCTCTCATCAACTTGCATCCATTCTGACCTGTCGCTAGGTTTAAAGGTAACACATCAGAGCTGAATCTAGTCACAAAAAGCCAAAAGATTACTTTTGTTCGGGTGAAAATTATTAGCATATTGTACCTCCTCCACAAAAGCACTGTTTTTTAAGGGAGTTTATTTTTTATGGAAACAAGCAGTTTTGTTAAACTATATTTGCCTGTACAACACTGTTTACAAGAATGATACTTCCTTCATGTGTGTAGTGATGGGCTCCACCATTTGACAATGCAGTTTTGATTGATTGCTAATTTTATTCGTGCTGCAGAAATGTGATCAGAAGAATCAATTGGGATAAAAATGATAGTTTTTCCATCATATTTTCTTTGTAAATCTGACAGCTAACAGGCAAATGTTTTTTGAAAATGGTTACTTCATGATGGAAGTTCAATTTTTAGAATAGTCATCTTCTCAAGGACTATTTGAAGCAATTATATGCTTATGCTGTATGGAAAGTTTGCTAGATAGCAGCCTTGTTCTGTGAAAGAGTCTTGGATGTCGAAACAGGAATATTTAACTTTTTCCTAAAATCAGACCTCTCTAATGTACGCAGAGGAAGTCATTAGTGATTTCTAAGAAAAGTAGTTTTTTGGGAATAATAAATCAAGTTTTCTTGTCTGAAGAAAATGATGAAAAAATGGAGATTAGATAACCCTGTGGAGAAATTTTTATTTAACTTTTCAAAATACTAGGGTATATTATTTAAAGAGTGCTGTGTTCAGTCACTTCGGAATATGACTTTTAAAACTGATGTTGATGATAACACTCTTTAAACAAGAATGATGTTTCAGTGGACAGTGTAACTTTACACTGAATCCTCAGTTTCAGGCAGTGAGTATTTGTGGCAACCTCTTCTCTGTGTAAAAGATCACATGCTGAGTGTGGTGGAGGGAGTTGCCAAATTGTAGCATAACCTTAAAATCAGGTCCAAAATGTTTTACCGTTCACTGAGAAAATGTTATGCAAGGAAGAAATGGGTTTTCATAGTCTTAAAAATATACAAGTAAGTATGTATGTATATATGTATATGTGTGTATAAAGATGCTTTATATGTATGCTTTTATTAAACTGATATTAGGGAACTGATCCTCCAGTAAGACTCAGATGTTCATGGCAGTAGACCTTTCTACAACCATTTAGGTCTCAAATGAAGTCAGTGACATTTTGTGTAGCTGCAAAAATATATACATAAATTTACCTTAACGGGGCTGGGTCTTTGTACTACAGATGATTTAGAAAATACTCATCTATAAATGCTCTGAAAATGCAGTTCTACGCATTCAGATAGTGAAGTGCACACATAAATTTTTTTGGATCGTTATATACTTACATGTGAGACTGCTGGGTTTCTGTAGGACCATGGTGAAGTCTCTGCAGCACTGAGGTTTTTGATTTCTGATTCTTGTGTTATGGCTTTTTCCTAGACCATATATTTTATTTTGAAAACTCATTATATAGCTTTATCTCTTCCACATCATTTATTTCATGAAATATAACAAGCCCACTCATGTTAAATTATTTTGTTTCTTCTGCATTTGGATAACAAGGTTATCGTGACACAGTATGGGAAAGCAGGTTTTTGAGCTAACCAGCCATAGTTATATTGTGCCTTGTATTTTACCTGGATAAATAAATAGTTCATTGTGTCTGTATTGCAAAAGGCATTCCTAATGTGCCAAACTTCTCTTTGGGATTTCCGGGATAGAAACACATACTACTGATCATGAATGCCTAGGAGATGCATTAAAGTAAGGTAACAAGGAGGACACACGCCATGTGTCCGTTTTGTCCAGATATATACCTACTAGTTGCAGACAGTTGGTTAATGTCTTCTTTCTTTCTACCAGACAAAATTTCTGATAGAAAAATGGAACACCTCCAGTCCCTCTGGATGTATGGTAGGCTAAGTTAATATGCATTATGTTTAGCCTGAGTGTGTAATTGGCTGCATGGAGAAGTCCACAAGATAAGTAATTTTTCTCTAAGTCTGGAAACAAGCAGTTTTAAAGGAGAGAACAGTAAATAATGATTGCTGCATACAGCGATCTTTAATTATAATACTGCATTCTAATGTGCATGTTATTATAGTTACAGCAGTTCACAACAAGGCAGAGCTTTCATGTAGTTTCTGTCATTCCTTTAATGCTGGGCTTTTGAAGTGTTTCTCAAGCTTGTTTCTTCAACCTGATGCAAGAGAACAGTGTTAATGTCATGGGCCACTGCCAGGGGCTGTTTGCTCCCAACTGTTGCACCTTCAAACTGGTGCTGTAATGGATGCATTTACACTACGGCAGGTTAGCCTGGCAGGCTGTCCACTTTTAAGACAGGTCCCGCTCTAAGAAGGTATTTAAAGACTGTAACCTTGCATGGGATCTGAAAGCCAGAGCATATGTGAGATCCTGGGGGAAGAGTCATCTGAAGTTCCTGCATGCTCCTCTAGTGAAAACTTCAGTCATCTTCGGTGGTTAGTCCAGCTGTAAAATCATGTAACATCTGCTTTGCTGGAGCTCATCATTACTGAAGGAAACTGGGCGCAACTGTCCGAGCAGCCTGACCTGAATAAACAAATATACAGATAAACCTGTTGTAGTCTGATGGTGCATCACGAATCCAGCTGGCTTCCAAAAATGCGCATGAATTTAGCCACAGATAGACACCATCTCTGAGGAGTAGAGGTTCAATATGCTTCTTTCTCACTCTCTCTCCTTTTTAAGTTATGATTGTATCTTAGTAAAATATCGATATCTAGTGAACATCATCACATCTGACATTGTGTCTCTGAGGCATGTGAAGTCACTGGCTGTCTAGTTCCCCTCTGCCTGTATTTTTATTTAGAGGTTTGCTTGTGGAAATGCTCAGAATATAAGGGAGCATATAGCTCTTTCCGAAGCAAGTGTTACAGTTAGGAGTTAGGAGTTACTCAGGAGTTACAGTGGGCTTTTATATAGACCGATAGTAGCTTATTGAGTTGTTTAGGAAGGAATTTATTAAAAAGTTTCCTTAATGAAATGTGAAACTTGTGTGCATCTACTTGAAGCGAGAGGTAAAATGCAGACAGTGGGAATCTGGCTTGTTGAAGAACAGTGTTGGAGACATTACTAATTTTTTCTTCTTTTTTTTTTTTTACTTTGTAACTAAAACATTTCTTATTTCCTTTTTTCTTTCATTGTCATTGATTATTTATAATCAAGGGGCTTAGATAGGTTTTAGCTGAATTGGAGCATTATTATATGGTGCTTATATGATTTGGTTACCTCAGCTCTAAGCAGGAAGGAAAGCTAGAAACGGTAAGAGGTGTCCTCCTCCTCTTTTGAGGGCACACTCAACTCTGCAGATTGGCTCTTTCGGTACAAAGAAAAGCCCTTTTGCCCTTCTAGTTTATGCTGCCAAGCCCCCAAGTTACAGATAATGAATTTGGATTAGGGTTAGTTAAGCCTTTCAGAAAGGAGTTTTTGACTCCAACTCACACTCTCTGCAGAAGTTCTCGCTCATCTCTCTTGCTTGAAGTTGGACCTTGCTACCTACGTATGGCACAAGAGAAAGCTAGACTTTTTTTTGCTTTGTTATGTTATATTCTGTTTCATTTCCGTAGTCAGATAGAAAGTGTTAAAGCAATGCCATATTTTATTGACTCCTGTTTTGTTAATGCAAGTATCTTATGAGTCTGCAGTACAGGGATTTGACAGCCTTATTTTAGGACTTAATTGTTAAGAATAGAAAGAGGCTTAGCATGAAATTCTGTTTGCTGCTGTGATGAAAAACCTGTGAGGAGGAAAGCAAAGACTGGTGAAAGGTATAGGCAGGACATGTTACAACATTTAGTGGCATATTACATTTTGAGCAAACAACCTAAGCGTGGGGCAGAATGAAAAGCCAAGAGTGATAGACACCCTGCGGAGCAGCAGGACATCAGCACAGACTGGGCCAGCAGCTCCACGAGGGTCGTGCCTGCTTCCACTGTTCCAACCCTGGCACCAAGGAAAGGATAACGACTTCTTCCAACCATGCCTTGTTACCCGATGGATTCCATCATTGCTGCCTTTCACTAAATCCTTGGAGATAGTTTGTGCTGAGATTCAAAAGTAAAAATGACAAAAGAAGTGAACTGAATGTGAAATCCACCCCTGCCGCCACCATGTGTAGGTGATACAAGGCTATGACATCTTTTGGCTTGCATCTCACACCTTTGGTGTGTGAAGGCAGGCTCAAAGGTTCTGTTAAGTATGCATCTTTTTCTTTCTCTGCTATACTCAGGTATATCTTCGTGGGAGATAGATACACTACAGTGGAAGGAGATAGGCCCTTTCTCTCCTTCTATGCATGTAGAACATTGATGAAAGGCGAAAAAAAAGTGTATGCAAGGAGTTTTGTGATCTCATTTTTTCATACCCACTCACCTACACACCAATGAAACAAACTAGCCTGTTTTCTTTTTCTCTGTTAATTCCTACTTCATACATAGAGTTTTTATACGTTGATCTTATCGTAAAGACTGAGTCCTTTATATTTTGCTTTAACATTTTGTCAAACACCTTGGCTTTACTTTCCCCTGCTTTTAGTAAATGAGAAAGCTGAGAAAAATCACCATTTTCTAGCTCCAAAAGTCAGTTTGTTGGTTGTTTGGAGAAAGCAGTATAGTTCTACAAGGACAAAAGACTCTTCTTTTTTGCTGCTCTATGACAGGGGAATTGTTATAGGCCACTGAGAAGCTTTTTGGTACCAAAATTTTGATGTTACTTTAATGGTTTTAATAAGCCTCTTCCTTGAAAAAGAAGTTGGATTTTTAAAGCACTGTTTTTTCCAGCTTGAATCTTCTAATTTTGGGCGTTACCCATTGTAAATGGCTAAATAAAACATTGTTATGAAGACAGACAACTACAGGTGCACAAAAAATATCAGTGCAGTGTTTGTCAGAAAATATGAATGCTCTAACATTCTCTAACAGTCGTGTTCATCAAAGTCCTTTGTCTGTGATAACACAAGTTCAATATGTAATTCCTCCCATTGAAAGCACATTTAGTAGCAGGTTTTCATGTTCAGTGAAAGCTCTTGAAAGTTAAATTGGTTTCCTGCAGGGCATTCATTACAATGATGTAAATCTAGAACAATTAAACTGAAGTTGATGATGCTACTCCAGATTTACATATCTGTAATGGAGAATACAATCTGGCTCTGTATGCGTCTGAAATCCCAGCTAATGTAAAACTGGCATAGAAGCAAATAACTTTTAATGTGACCTTTTACAAATATTCTCAGAAGTTTTTTTTTAAAGGAGCAAGTGCACATTGGTCAAGTATCAGACAGTGGTGCTGTTGATTCCAGATTGCATGTGTATTACTCACAGATCCAGCTGCCTGTCCTCATTCACACTCACCTTTGGAGTCATCGCTCCCTCATACTGAAACAGAAGCAGTTGTACTTGAAGGGGATGCAGGACTTTGTCCAACTTGGTTTTAGGGGCTGGACGCCTGTTCAGACAACAGAGAAAGCTATCAAGTGCATCTGCAATCAGAGAGGTAAGGTGTATGAAATTACTACTTCCCTCCCTGTTTACAGCCAGGAGCTTTTTATAGCTCAACAGCATGGGAACACAAGTCTGTACCTTTCAGGCAAATTCCGGTTGACCTCAACCAGGGTTTGTTCCTGACAGATACATTCAAGGCTGGGACTTGTATACAATGAATATCTTCAATCCATAACTCTTGCTTTTGTGTTTTGTTTTGGTTTTTTCTTAGGAAGGAAGTAGAATTTGTGTTGGAGTCCTACCAGGTCAAATGGTTCACTGCAGCTTTTTCTTCTCCTTCTGTTATCACATATGCAGCTCCCCTACCAACTAGAAAAAGACTGAGAGCAAATCTTGCTCTTGGAAAATTAAACACTATTTGATGGTAAATTGAGCAAGATAAAATGGGGCAGCAATAATTTCTACCTACTGCAATTGTATTTAGTCTTAATATTATTTATAGTTAATGAACTGTCCTTTTTTTATTTTTCAGATGCAGAGGTTGAAGAGCTGATCCTCAAAACTAATCTGTGATGAATGGCTTCATGACTGGCAGCTTTCGACACATGTTACATTCCTCCGAAACTATATTGTTATTCAAGAAGTTGATAACCCTGAAATGTTACCCCTGATTTTTTCTTCTGGTATTGAATTCTTTTCTATATACCAAGTCAGCTGCTGAATAAATGGAGGAAAGAAGTCTAAGATTTTATTTTTCTTTAATGACTTTTATAACAACATATTGCTGAGGTTTTAAAATAAATATATTTTTTATTAGTTGTCTTACAGGCGTCTCCCTTTCTAATTTTGTTTTTTGTTGAGTGAATGCCAGTAGTCAAATGTCTTGCTGAATACTTGATACACCTTCAAACTGTGCTTTTGTGTGCTCTCCATTTTCCCTCTGTAGCAATTGCTGGGAATAATTAGGTACACTAGAACACTGATTGTTTTTTTCGGATGCTTACTTATTCACATAACTGGATTTGCAGGGTGATGTGAGAGAAGTGAATAGGTCAATTTTTTAATAGTGGAAAGAAGGAGAAGTAGAATTCAACTTTAAAACTGTTTAACTGTTTTCTTCTCTTTCATCTTTCTTTTTGTTCCTTTTAACCCTCCTTTTGCTGCTTCAGCTTTTTCTATTAGTTCTCATCTGTTCTCCTCCATTTGCTTCAGAAGACTCCTAGGAAGACCTAACTGAAATTTTGTTTTTAGGAATGAAGTAGTAGTTTTAGATAATAGTATCAATTACCAGAAAAGAGAACTGTAAGGAGTCACCTGAATTACAGAGTCCAGTCCTCTGGAAATGGCAACCTAGGTAATAGACATTTACTCCAAGAGGATCTGCAGCAGTTCAGCTCACTAAACGTCGCAATGTCCATGAAATTGTGATTAATAACCTTCAGCCTTATAGGAAACCATAATGGTGCGGCTGTAATATGCCACAGGAGAAAAGTGAGGTACTGGAATCATCGCTGATGTCCCAGATTACTGCAACAAGGGATTTGCTAGGTGGATTCCCCAGATGGTCTCTAGCAGTATCTTATTCCCTGCAGAAGAGGGAGTAAAAAAGAACAACCTCCAATAATCCCTGTCAGTATGTTTGAGGTTTTGTCTGCCATATGTTTCATCAAAACATCCTGCCTTATATTTCACCTGTAGCAGTGACTGATTTTGAATACTTCAAAGAAACAATTTAAAAAGCAGCATCTACGTTAGTTATTGAGGCAGGGAGGAGATGGTGATATAGGTAAACATTGAAAGCTGTGAAATGTATGCTATGTTTATTAAACACAGTGAAAAGTCAGCGATGAAATAATTTTGCAAAATGCATGGTAACAAGTAAGCCACTGACTGTTACAAATATTATGGAACAGTATTCTTGCGCAATCTGCAAAAGACTCTGGAAACTGGTATTTGAGAACTGTGTAAACAGTCAACATTTACTTTTCACTGGGCACTGATGAAAGCGTACGAAAACATGAGCAAGTATGAAAATATGCAGCCAGAGTTAGGGATCTGTAACTGGTGTGAGTTTTCATTCCACCCATGCAAGTGTGGCATATGAAACATTTTAATACTGGGTGAATTCCATATGCATCTGTAGAGTTGCTACTAAGCTGCTGCTTCGTGGAGCCCACAGTGTTTCTATGAAATACTGCAGCTGTTGCTTGGATCTTGGCATGGTACAATGCCCATATAGATGCTTCCCATATAGATGCTTCTTCTCATCAGCTGCTTTGGTCACAGACTGTCATTCTCAGTGTCCCTTCACACCTGTTCAGTCTGCGTTTTCTTAACTCTTCTCTCATGAATATGCCATGAGCTACTCTTGATCTGATGGGTAACAATACATGCTGTTTGCTTCATACACACACTTTTATTTATATGTATATTCATTTATTTATTTGTATGTTCTTTTTTTCCCTTTGTCTGATGAGAACAGTCACATCCAATGGCCATGACCCAAAGCTGATGGGATCATACAGATAAATGAGGAGCATATGAAGAGCTCATATCTCTTGTTGTTGAGGGACCTGCAATGGCATGCACCCAACCTTTTTGTACAGGTGCTTCAGTAGGCAAGAGTGTGTGATTGTCTTTCATATACATTTTAATTAATATCAGGATGATATTTTGTATGTTGCTTCTGACTCCATTTTATATTTGGGTTGACGTCATGAAGTAATGTGTTTCCTCCTCTTGTGTTTCCCATGGCATTTGGGAATTGTCTGACTCCACCAGCAAGATCTCTTGCAGAACTATTCAGAATTTCTGCCCTGTATCTTCTGCCGTTGAGTTCCTGGGCTGTGCGGTCTCAGGATGGATAAAAGAATCTGCATGAAAAACGGGGAAAGGTGAGTTTATTTCTTTAGGGGTTAGCATGAATGGCCCCAACATGGCCTGTCCTCAGTCCACAACATTATACTATGAGCTCTATATCAGCGCTCAGAAAAGACACATGGATATTCTTTGGGCCTTTTGTAGTGAATCAGTGATACATAATTTTTTTAGACCCCCTCTGAATGCATGTATCTTTGTTTCACTTTGTACAGTTAGTCATATGCTCTTAAAAAATCTTTTGCAGATGGAACCCCGTGGGACTGGACCTGTATCAAAGACTGTATTAAATGACTAAAATAAAGGTTTTAAAAATTCCTGTTTCCCCCAGTGTGTTGCTTAGAGGGAATAGCTGTGTTTAGCAGAAAAGAAGTCAGATGACTCTGGGCGATGTGTGCCACCTCCTACCCTCTTGGCTCAGCCGGAGATGGATGGATGGATGGAGGGATGAGATACAGGCATCTTTTGGAATATGCTTCCTGTGTCAATTGTGCCTTAAAGATGGCTGTCTGGCAAGGTTGATGCTTCTGTGTGGTTCATTAAATTCTTTTTAAAATCCGCCTCTGTACATAGTCATGCAATGTAGTGTCCACTCTGCCTTCAGGAAACACATAATAAACAGGTTTATATAATGTTGAAAAAGATATTGGAAGCCATAGTAGATTTGAGTAAGTGACAAAACACTGAGGAGCTGAAAAACTTGCTACACAAAGAGGCAATTACCTTGTTAGAGAGAAGGCAGTGGTGACTTCATCACAGATCTCACTGGTTCTCACCAATTAATGGATTGTCTTTTATTTCAGAAGAGAAAATTGTTGAAAGACTCAGCAGATGAAACTTAATTTTTTTTTTTTTAGTTAGGTTGGAATTGAGAGAAAACATGTTTACAGTGATTGTCACCAACCATTCATATGAAAGTAGTTAATCATTACACAAAAATTTCCACATTAAGTAGTTGTCCTTTTTACAAATAGTTGTTATAATTAATCTGCAAGTTATTTGGCATGATACTATTATTAAGGAAAACAGTGACAACTATTCCCTCCTGTTCAAGGGTTACCAGGTGATGTTCTGCAGTGCTGGCATTTTCTTCTGAGCTTAACAGCTATGAATCTGTAGAAGCGTCTTGAATGTTTGAAGAGTCAAAAAGGCTTTTAGCCTCTCAGACTGCCAGTTCCCTGGCATAAGCTTTTGAAAAACCTTGTCTGGGTGTCTATATTTCATAGTCTTTAGTATTTAGCCCTGCATACATCTGGTTTGGGGTATAAAACTCAGGACAGGATACTTATTGTTACTGCACTAGCTGTGCCAATTCAAAATCATTCTTATTAGTAGAAGAGGTAAGTGGTTTTTAAGACTATCTCTAAACTCGGTTGACATCCCCTTTTCTCTTCCTTAGTTTTCCATTTTTTGTATAGGAAATTGGCAGGAAGTGTGCTGCTTTGCTTTCACTCTGTTTCTGTTCTTCTGTTTAGATTTTGATTGCTTTTTTTGTATTTAATGCTCACTTTATAATGGTGTTTACAGTACCAAGGACTTCTATCTAGGACTATATATGCTAAATAGCAAATTAAAAAAAATAATTTAGGTTCTGTCAATGTACAGGTGAAATGTGAGACACTCAGTTTTCTCTACCTGAATGGTTCTGCCCATGTAAGGTAGGCAGTGTCACTGGTGGCAGGATCTTCAAAACTTTTGCTCCATCATTTATTATCTTTTCCTAGTCAAGAGTTATGTCCTTTAACTGTATATGATGCTGCAGTGTTACTTTTTACATTGTCATTTAACATCTATAATTCATATGGTTAATTTAAGTTTTAGGATATGCTGTTTCTAATGAGATAACTCTGTGCAGAATAACTTTATACAACACAAATAAGATATTTATACTTTCACCAAGATGTTAATTGCCCGAGGTTCCGAATTCTTTAGATGTACATAGTGTGTTTCGGATTCTGAAAACATCAATAAAAATTAATAAGCTTAACATTGGATCGGTTCCATAAGGCAAGCATATTCCATCACCATCTACTGATTAGTAAACACAGGCATAACATAATTCGTTGACTTTCCAAAGGCAAACAAACTGTAGGAAAGCTGGAGAAGTCATTTGATTCCTGCGTGCTATACCTGAACATTGATCACAGTACAAATGCTTATCTCCAGACATTACTGTTCAGTCAGGGTAAAGAGGCAGAGTCAACTTCAACTGAATAGCAATTGGAAAGTTTCCTCTGGTTTTATTAGCATAGCTAAAATTTGAAGCAGTTTTAAAAAAGGTTTGTTTTAGTTTCTGCTTTACTAGAACCATGAGGTTGACAATTTCACTGATTCTCTTGATAAATCTATCCAGCCCTTGTCATGAAATCATATATATGTATACACAAGAGAACCTATGGACTACATCGTTAACACTTGTGGGAATAAACCTTAGTTGCCTAAAAGTTAGATGCTTACCTTAAATTTAGTCATAAGATTCTGTGTATAGTGTATTTACATAACACAGAAGTTAGCAGCTGTGGGAGTTCGTCCCAGTTTTAGATTGCAGAATGGGATTCAGTTGCATAGAGATGGGTATTTGGTACCCTTGTGGGGACCCCAGGGTAACCTGTACCCAGCATACATCTCTCTGGATGAATGTGCCACTCACTGGCCTTGTGTCATATTTGCCAGCACTGTACAGTGCTCCTGTTCCATCCTATAGCAATGGGGCTCAGTTGCCTTTCACCTAGTCATCTGGTTCCATTTCAGACTGTCTTTCCCATCTGTATAGGCTTGTCTCTTGACAGTTGAGTTGGTACAAACTGCAGTTAATTCCACTTACAATGACTCCATAGTCTTTTTTTTGTGTTTCTGAGGATAGGAGACCATCATTTGGCCTCTGAACTTCTTTAAATGTGTCTCAAAACGTGACCCTGGCCTTGTGGAGTTGGAAAGGATGCAGCCATTAATTTGCTGATTGGATTATTGACTGAACTAAGTAATGAGTAGATAGCCAAAACTGAGAAAACTGAAGGATGTTGAGACTGTAATTACAAAGTGTCAGAATAATTGTCTGAAGCTGTATAGCAGTATGATTACTTCTTTGTTATGACAAAAGTCAAAATTAAAATAATAGTTCAAATCACTGAAGCATTGGACTTTAAATCTAGGTGTTCAGGTTATGTACAAAATATAAGTGTGCGTATGCATCTGTATACCTATATCAAGCAAGCTGTTTGACTTCCTCCTTAAATATTACTTCTTACCATTCAATCCTTATTTCACAGTGCTGGTATATATATTGCTTGGCTGAGTGCTCTCCTGATTTCTAAATTTATGTCCTGCTTAATAGGCCTATGTACTTCACATGTGTTTCTGGCAAGTGCTTTCAACAGTGTGCCTTTATATGCACCTTTAAATTACAGATTCTTTTTCCAGCAGTCCATTTTCTAAAAGTTATATACTTCAGCCAGCTAAGCCATATAGCTAGTGTGAACACCAACAGATCCTGCAGTAGCTTACACATAGCACTTATTGGTGCTACAGCAGCTGGGCACTATGTTTACAATTCACTGGTTTTTTTGGCAAGTGTTAACTGAAACATGTAACATAGAAGACATAAAAATATTAAAATTTAAGAGCTTTTTTACTTTAAATAGCAAGGAATATCCAGAGTTGACGGCAAAAATGAACATCTGCTAGTGCTCCATCTCTTGCAGTGCTCTGCAAAGTCCTGCTACAGGTCATAGGCTGGATGTGAACAGCCTCTCTATTCCTTCCTTCTTCTTTAAAATGGCTTTGTCACCAGGACGTGAAATTTCCAGTGTTGTGCAGCCATTTTAGGCTCTCACTTAATCTGCCCATTTATCCTAATTGTCATAAATTACTTTTTGTATTATTACCATTATTACCTCCTGTCTCCTGTGTTGTTGGGAACTCTTCCTTAATCAGCCTTACAAAGTAATCCAAGTCAACTGTGTTGTGGTCTGCTACTTACTGAGAGAATTCAGCTCAAAAAGTGCATCCGCTCTGTTTGGTGACCTTCCCTTCGTACAGAATTATCACAACAGATGATTTCATGCCTTTCAATATCTCTTCTTACACTTGTGCCGGAAGCGGAAGTTTCCCCCGTTGCCTCTGCTTCAGTGTATGAAGGCAGAAGCCAAGAGAGGAGCCAGAAAAGCTGCCCATTCAAAACCAAGTTCACAGTCTGAGTTTTACATTACCACTGCCTTAGTTCGGTGACCTCTTGGTATTGTTCATTTCAGCAAAAAAGGCTCAGAAACACAATTTATTGACTAGAACAAGTGGTGAGATTGGCAAGAATAGAAGACATTCCGTTTCTGATCTTGGGAGCACTCATTTCAAGTCATTGCTTTACCTGTGAGAAAGTATCAAAAGGAGGAAAAATCCTGAAACTGTGGAGAAACGAGCATAATGTTATGGTCACTTTATTTTAGCAAATAGCATGCAAAATGAAATTAGTCATATTTTCACAGAGCAGATTTGCTGCAGATTTTGTTGAATATGGGACTAGATGGGATAAAGTAGTATTTTTATAAGGTATTTTTGAAGAAGCTATTCCAAAAGTTTTTCTAAGTAGAGAACAAGGAAGGAAATGATCCCGTGTGCAGCAGTTCAAAAGCAAGACTGGCAGCAGAGCACTGAAGGGAACTATTTCTGCAAGTGGCATGTCAGTAATTAGAGCAGATTTGATCATCAGCGTTGTCGGAGAGTAGCAAGAGCGAGGCTCCTCCATAAGGGAAGGCAGTCAGAAGCTGAGGGTGGCTGTGACCCAAGGGCAGTGTCCTCTCTGGCGCAGGTGTAGCCCCACAGCACTCCACATCAACGAGGCAGGACTCCTGGCAATGACAGGTCCCACCAACAGCCCAGTGACCAGCAGGCTGGCAAGACAGGGTGGGCAAGTGCCAGCTCAGTGCAGGAGGGGCAGTCAGCAAGCTCAGAGCAGCCTGGGACACCACTGGCCCCCACTTGACCACAGCATAGCTCAGCTTCAGCGGGGCCCCTGGGAAGGCTCCTGGGACAGGGCACAGAGGTGGAGGTCCCAGGAGAGGTGGCCAGAAAAAATAAGGCCCAGTGGTGCACTCAGGGTCCTGAAGAGGATATGGATTAATGACAGAAAATTTAAGAGGATTTTAAGTGGCAGTGGTAAAAAATGAAATGTTAGCTTCAGAGCCCATTCCTATCTCATATGGGGGACTTGTATTAGGTCTGCAAGGGCAAGTTTCCTTGGGGTGTGCTCAGGCTACAGCCAGCTGTCTTACATAGTAGAGATGTTTACTTCTGTCTTTGATGAAAATGCAGAATCTAAGATATGGGAAAGCAAAAGGACGGCATTTAATTTCAGAAATTAATGGGCCTCATTAATCCTACCCTAAAGCCTTTCATCCTTCCAGGAAAAAAAAATGTTCTTACCTTGAATTAGTTAATTGAGAGCAGTGCAGTTTTCAGTGATCAAGTGAAGCACTAACCAAGGTAAACCATTTTTGGTGTGCAAAGTTAAGACACGAGGAGTGTTTCCATAGCCACAGTTATTTAAAGCCTATTAAACACGAGCTCTGCAAAACATAAGGCAGCAAAGCCTTAAGATCCCATGATCCTCCTGTCAGGTGTAGATCTTCAGAGATGTGCCAAATGGTGGGTTTGCCTGTGGTCGTTTGGACTGACCAGTGCTCCTTTTTTTGAGGATCAAAAAATTATTAAAAAAAATGAAAACACATTGTAGAAACATTACTTGAAGTGTCAGGTTGGAGGCTGATTTATTTTCACACAAAGAATAAAGAAAAAAGAGAAGATAAATAGACCTCAGGTTTATTTCAAGGCCTTTTATAAAACAGCTACTGAAATACTGGCCTTGGAAGTAGTGACTGTTGTCCACAAAGCAAAGCCAAGTGATGCAGTGTTTCCTCTTGAGAAGAGAGTCCTCGAAAACTTCAAAATCTGTCCTGGTGTGTGTGCAATTACATTATATTTGCTTCTTAATTTTAACAAGATGATAAATGAGGAATGCTTGCTTATTTAAGATATTAGCATGAACACATTAGAAAATATTTTGGAAGTGGAGGTAGGGGAAATAATTCCTTGTGGTTCCTTTTCAGTGAGAAACCTTTGGAAAGGAGTAGTGAGGGATCAAAACAGAAGCTTCTCCGGGTAATTAAAGTCTTGCAGATGCATGATTTTGTGCTATCTTCTTTGCAAGGTGAGAGTAGACCTGCCAGACTCCAGTGATATTTTTTGTAATCTCACCTTTGGCAAAGCATCATGAAGAGGAAGGAATATTGAAGAAAAAATAGCTTCCTTCATCCTGCCTACAGAGTTTGTCTGAGGGATGGCTTGCAAGGAATTCTTTTGCAAATCAAGAAGTCTGAGGTAGTAAAAAGGGAGTGGTCTGCCAAAAAAGATTGTAAGGTCTTCTCTAGTTTTCTCGTACTGATAACACTATTAAGGAGAGTTAGTTTGTGTATCTTTTTCCCTGATTTTTGAAAGACTGAATGGCAAATGGTAGAAATTTTTGTTTTTAGCTTATATACTTGGGGTTTTGTCGTTTTAGAGAAAGCTAGGGTTGTCCTAAAACTCATTTGAAACTTTGATTCAGCATATCATGCAGAATTTATTAGCAATTAAAAACTACTGGATGGTCTGTTTGTCACACATAATGTCTTAAGAACAGGGCCTTGGAAGGCAGTGCATTGAAAGGAATGTGGATGTGCGCAGACATATTGCTTCATATGTTGGTTAACCTCTCACCGGTTTGTTAAAGTGTTAGTGCGAAGTGCTATTTAGAGATTTTATGCCTGACTGTTCCTGTTTTACTCATGTCCCAGGTAAGAAATGTTTTTTTTAAAATCTGGTTTATAAGGAAAATTTTATCCAGAAAAAATACCAGTTTGCCATCTACATGGTGCAATTTATTCTATCAAAGCGAAAAGATGGTTGTGGTGCTGCTGATCATTGTCTTGATTTTGTTTCCTAAGGAAGTGTTTTGTGCTGTGTTAGTTTGTCTGTCCCTGCCTAACCTTTGAAACTGTTGACCAATTTCAGTCTAATTTGATAAGGTAGGAATCTTGGCAGTGTTGAGCTGCTACAAGTTCTGTGAAAATCTGCATTTGTCTCATGTAGAAAGACTCAGGTTGCTGCCTTCATGAGGGCCTTTTATTTTGAGAGGCAGAAGCTGCTTGGGCAAGGAGTGCCCTCACAGCCCTCAACAAGCCGCAAACTCTTTCCCTTTAAGAAGTGGGAGAGATGTGGGGTGAAATGGAGGAGGTGAGCACTTGGGGATCTAGGACATAAGTCAACAGGATGTCAGGTTTCTTCATTTCTACTGTTTGAAGATTAACCTGTTTAATTGTAACACACTGGATATTTCTGTATAGGAATCACTGAGCAGGTATTAAAGCTCCTCCTTCACAGGACTTGTAGAGATGAGCTATGACTGTCAGAGTGATTCACTTCCCTGTATTTTGTTTGCTGCTTGTGGCACTGTTCAAAGCCCGTGCTGCATAGAAAAATTTGATAGCTTGAATCCGTATCATCACATTCATTTAAAAACAGTATTACTGGAGTTGTAAAATTTCTTGACGAGACTGAAGAGGTCATATTTTCTATGCATGGTGTTACTTTTTTAATAATGGAGAACAAAGCTATTAGTGGCTTATGCCATGTGAACAGATTCTTGTGTTCAAATAGAGCTCTAGTATGGGGAGTGTAGGCCCATAGTATGCAAAAAGAAATCCAGTTGTATTTACCCTGTTGACTAGAAGATGGACAGGTAGTTTAGTGAGTTGGAATGGAAAGTAAAATATACAAAGTAATATTACAGAAGTTGCCTTACAGACAAGTAAACATTGCTGGTTTATAAATTCTGGCATTGCAAAGCTTGATGATGTCTATACCTTTAAAAATTGCACTGGTACATATGTGTTTCAGGAAACCTTATGTCTGAGGACCATTTTCTTAGTCATAAAGTTTTTGTCTGGATTTCAGAAAATCTGCCTGTAATCCCTTAGTTACAAAATAAATACACTGTAGCCTTTTCAAACCCCCTAAAAATTCCTTCCGGTGAGTTTAATCACAGTTTCATTGATATAGCTTACATTTAGAGACTCATGGCTCCGAATGTCCAGTGGCTATCTAGATAACCAGCTGAGATGCTTTCTAGATGCACATCAGCCGATCTCAAAAACTCTTACGTGCAAAAAATCAGTGAGACAAGAAGAGTAGATGAGTTTGTTTTCTGTTTTGTGCAGCTGTCTTTAAATCCACAGAATTTAGACTGTACCATAACCTTAGCATACACACTGTTGACTTAATCATAAGGAACCAGTAAAGATCTTGGGATAAAAACTCTTGATGTTTTTTTCGTACATAGATCACAGTGCAAATCCTGGCAGCTAAATCAGCTTCAGGTATATGAGTGCTTTTTCGACTGCACATGACCTCTGCTCTGTGTAATCAGCTCTGAGCTGTCCCTGATGCAGCTCACTAGGCAGAAAGCAAGTTTCATGCAGGGAAGTTCAGAGAGCTGCAGGGATGCCAGTGCCAGCTGATGATGCTGGATGCGTGCAGCAGCTCTGGCACACTAAGGGAAAGACTGCACAGACAGCACATGTGCAAAAGAGATCATTCTACTTAGGTTCATTAAATCTGGTTACTCACTAGGGAAGGAGACCTTTACTAGAGTTATCCGTGCCTTTCAGTATTTAAAATTAATTCCCACTTACTGGTTTCCTGATCTGTGGCCTGGCCACAGAGCAGAGCAGAGTCAATGCCACTTCCATGGACAATGACGGGGGGATGTTCATAGAACACTCTTCCGTCCCTCACATCCAGTGAGTCTTGTATTTTGGTTTAGTGAAATGCAGCAAATCAGGGTCATGTGACCCACTGGTACTCCAGAAGGATCTCTTAGGCCGTAGGTCACAGCACTGCATGTCTTGAACTCAGGCAGAGCTCTGTGAAAGAGGAGAATGGGCGAGCACACAGTGTAGGCAGTTGCACCATGAGAGAGGGGCCACCTTCTTAAACTAGACGTACAAATGAGTTATTTTTATTTTTCAAAATACATTCTATTTTGTTTTCTGCTTTGTTCTTTCAATTTCATCTATGGAAGATAAGGCTAAAGTAGTAGTGGTATAACATAAGAAAGCAAATAGAAAGGGACACAAACTTCTAAAGCTTTAGTCCAGTTCAGATCTGGATTTGAACTTTTCAGCTACTTCTCTTCACATGGTAAGTTGACTTAATATAGGATCAAATCCCTTTTCCCTGAATGGGGGGGAGGATTAAATCGTTTGGGTTGGATCAAGACACAAAGCAGATTTTATAGCTGTTCACTGCTCCATAGTCAGGCACTGAGTTGTGGTATCAATATGAGAAAACGCACTGCCTGCTCCGATTTATTCCATTGTTCTGGTACACTTCTAGCGGGTTTTCCTCCCAGAAATCTTTCTCTACAACAATGTGGACTGAATGTGTTTTTTGGAGGAAGTGGAGTTTTGCCAAATAGGATTTTCTAGTCTGCTAGGGGAATTCTCCATTGCTGGATGGTGATAAGAGTTGAGCCTCGTGCACTGATTTAGTAAGCTACAGTGAATGTATGTAACAAAGCAATCCCTAGAATTTACAACTGAAAATATCTCTCCTAATATAAGATAAAGATACTGTTTGTTGTAAATGAGTTTGAGCTTTTACAGATCAGATCTATTATATCATCTTGGAAACTTCCATGCTGCTTGATGGCTGCATGGTTCCCACTGAGCTCTGAGTACTAATATGACAGAAACATTTTGCAGTAAACAAAGATTATGCAACTGCAAGAAATCACAGAGAGTACTGGAGTGTGGAGTCAAGTTCAGAAGTGCAATTTCCTTTCCAAACAGCAGCTGTTCAATTGAGCTTACACTATGCCATGCTATCCTGGAGGAAGCAGGATAATTCTCTTTTTCACAAGTCTGGGAGTTTAACAGGCTGCATATAAAATCCCAAGGATCATTTATAGCCAGGCCTCCGAAAAGTTCTAGCTTGCTTTTGTATCAAATATATACTAATGCTTGTACAAGTTAGAGAGTGCTGTACCATTTCGAGCATGCAGACTTAGGGATTATGATGAGAGTTTCTGATTTCTTCAGGATGGTACTATGAAAGCTGTGATTCAACAGAGATACTGAATTATATTGGTAGGGATTTAGGAGGCTTCTGTGATCTCTCTGATTCTTCTGGGGAAAAGCATTTGCTCTTCAACACAACTGTGTTGTTTGCTAGAATTGGTTCCCTGAATAGTTTGATCAGGAATTGCCTTTTTTTTTGGGAGTCACCTTAAATGCTTTTTATAGTATTGTTCTTCACCCCCACTCCCAAAATGTCAGAATGTGTCTTTAGCAGGAGCACAGCCAGCATGGCTTTAGGACTGAAAGCTTCTTTTGTTGTTTCTGTTTCTTAGTGCTCTTTTAGTATCAATACTAAGGATGCATTGGTCTGAAAGACTAATGATTAGAGATTGCCTTTATGAGGAATTATCCTGCAATATTCTTATAGTTGCTGTCATGTGCTAACCTCAAGCAAGACATCTGGCTTGCTTGTATGATAAATGCTTTATTTCTCCTTCCATAAATAAGGAGGGTCAAACTAGAAGCATTTCTTATAAATCAGTCTAAAGATCTATTTGTGGTAGATAAGTAGGGAACTCAGCAGTAATCTATTCCATCAGCTTCAGCTACAGACGTCTCAGCTGCTCCACTCTCACTCAAACTATTGCAAACCAGGAACAGCTCCCCAGTTCAGGAGCCCTGTCTTCGTCTGTTGCCTCTTGATAGGTTTCAAGTTCTAAATGTCCCCACCTGGCCCTTAAGCAATAATTAAGGCAATTAGCCTCTGCCTCCCAGAGCTAGTTGCTAACACAATCCTGCTGATTTACCTCCAGAGACATTTTATAAAGCTCAGCAAAGAAAAATGGTTGCTGCTATAAGCAAATAAAGACAAAAGGAAAAGCAAAACAAGCTATTCCTTCATTCTCCAGTTGTGCCCTATACTTCTCTGTAAGCAATATGCTCTTCTTTTGTATGTGCAACAGATGATTGCATTCATAGCCTTACACCAAAGAAATCAATCTTTAGTATATTATCTTATTATTGGGATTGGTTGTAAGTGGCTGTTCAGTACTGAACAGATTGTTTTGGGTTATATGTGTGTATCAATTGGCTTTGTTTTTTTTTGCATGAGTCTGTCTCTCAGTATGTTATCAATAGTGTCTTTTTTCCTCTAATCTATACTTCTGAAGATGTAAATGATTGGTCAGACTCTCATGATTGAAGAGGAGTGACAGGACTATCTTCTCTCACCTATTCTGGCTTAAGACTATAGTGACTGAGCAACACAAACTGAAGGAGGGAGCATCTAAATTTGTCTCAAACGATGGAGACAGGTGAGTTAGAGTTCCCTCCTCCACTGCTTCCACAAGTTGTTTTTTAATCTTCTTCTCCAACCTTTGCACTTCTGCCATGCTTAAGCTGGAAAGGAGAAAGGTGGGAGAAGCCCTGCAATACCATTGCGTAGGAATGAAGTAGGAAGAATAAATCAGCACAGGGAAGAACTTAACGATAGATTCAGAAAGAGCACATGAAGAAAGGCCCATTGTTAAACCATTTTCCTCTCTTGTCCCGATCATCATTTTTAGTTCCTCGTTATTTCTCAGTTTTGTTCTGTGCACTGTGTTCTTCTTACTCATATGAGATAGGATGAAAAATGCTGCTCCTCCTTCCTTATTAGAAAATACAGGTCCACAGCTCAGCATATAACTATGTGTTTAATAAGTCCAGCTGCTGTGTAGCCTTAGGCAAACTTTACAGGGAGTTGTTGAGTTCCTGGACCTCAGATAGCACTCTTTTGCCAAAGTCCTGGCAAGAATGGGACAGAGGCATCCTTTGTCTTTGTTGCTTTCTTTCTCTTTACCTAGTGAAAACAAAGGCTCCTTTCCTTTGTTGCTGCTGCTCTTGTGACACACAAACCCTGCAGTGCTGATTTATTAATATCCCTACATCTGTGTCTGCTGTTACTCTCCAGAAGCTTCTTTTGAAACATTGTACAACCTGGGAGCCTCTTACATAGCTTCCACCTCCAGTTTTCCTGGGATACACAGAGACAAGAGCAAGCTGAAAGCAAGTATAAAAAAAAAAAAAATTTCTTATCTCCTGACTTCCTGATGTAACTTGAACCCTTTTGCCTGCAAATGTGTTTGCTCCTTGGGAACATTGCTCTGCAGGCAGAAAAAGCTTGCATATACCTGAGCTGATATGGCAGAATAGAAAACTGTCGTGGTAAAGAGTGAGAGGAAGAAAAGGGCAGTGGAATAAAGAGGCAAGTACAAAGTCTTTAGATTCTCTGTAGCTGTAGTTCCCTTAGTAAGGGCTTCACCTGTAGCTGACAGTCGTAGATTCAAGGAGTGTTGTTCACAGATAAGCACATAACTTCCCAGTGTAGATTCATTTTGGGACTATGTATAAATATATATATAAATAGCCTTATGTTTCATGTTTATAAGTGGAGGAAAAGAAGGTTATCAGGAGTAGTCAGCATGGATTTACCAAGGGGAAATTATGCTTGACCATTCTGATAGCTTTCTATGATGGCATGACTGCCTGGGTAGATGAGGGCAGAACTGTGGATGTTAACCTGCCTTGACTTCAGCAAGGCATTTGACACTGTCTTCTGTAACATCCTCATAGGGAAGCTCAGGAAGTGTGGGCTAGATAAGTGGACAATGAGGTGGATTGAGAACTGGCTGGATGGTGAAGCTCAGGGGTTGTCATCAGTGGTGCAGAGTCTATCTGGAGACCTGTAACTAGTGGTGTCCCCCAGGGGTCTGTACTTGGCCCAGTCTTGTTTAACTTCTTCATCAGTGACCTGGGTGAGGGGACAGAGTGTACCCTCAGCAAGTTTGCTGATGACACAAAACTGGGAGGAATGGCTGATACACTGGAAGGCTGTGCTGCCATTCAGCGAGACCTGGACAGGCTGGAGAGTTGGGCGCAGAGGAACCTGATGAAGTTCAACAAGGGCAAGTGCAGGGTCCTGCACCTGGGGAGGAACGACCC
>Ga0065711_1026847_pt1 | contig 58431 bp, 31 predicted proteins | sample Hoacrofraction12_FD_59098 | JGI IMG/M metagenome (GOLD analysis project Ga0065711, IMG submission 59098) | Hoatzin crop microbial communities from Cojedes, Venezuela - Epithelial fraction 12 v2 (version 2) | ecosystem: Host-associated > Birds > Digestive system > Esophagus > Crop | place... | reverse complement strand
GACAGTTCCTCTGGATTGCAACCTTTGATTTAAATTACCTCAGTTTTGGAACCATAAGCCTCAGTCCAGCTAGCTACTAAGCATGTATCTGTTAACTGTTTAAACAGTTCTGCTAAAATTTGAAACAATCTGACATCTGGCCTTATCCTGTAGCTGCGGTCTTCTGGGCACAAGAACTATCATATCAAGCCCATATGTATGTAGAATAACCCACTGAAGTTTAAAAAATATAGATATATTTACTCAAATTCATCATTTGGCTCTTCTTATGACATGGTTTTTCTTGTTAGATCTATAGACAGAACGGGGAATTTCAAAATGAAGCCTAATTTGCTTTAGTTTATGTCTCGTGGCAAATTACCTTGTTGAAAACACTTGAGGCAGATGTATAAATAGACTGAAATCAATATCCCCAAGTCATTTTATGGAACTGTAACAAAGTCAACATTGTCAAAATAGACGTCTCTTCTCGTGTGCGCTTATTTTTGCTCTTCATTCAGTATGTATATGTATGAAATATTCAGGAAAATAAATATCAGGGAATTATACCTAAAATGGAGTAAGCCTCACTTAAAAGGTCAGGTTTCAATGTTTTATTCCCTTTTGCTTTTTTTAGGATCTGATTCTTGAGATTCTAAGAGCTAGAGCCACAAACAGACTTGAGCACCTAAGATGAGACAGGTTGAATTTACTTGCCCATTGCAGGCTAGAATAATTTTTCTGAACCCTGAAAGAAAGACGAATTTAAGACTCTTCTGTATTATCCTATTTGTTACCTTTTGTAACTCCTTGCCTTGTTTATGGACTGCTGACATTGCTATTTGGAGGTTCCTCACTCCCTCACATACAGTAAAGGGAGCCTGGACAGCAGGCTCACGCCAGGGTGAGCTATTCTGATGGACCAGAGTGCCCATATCTCCTTGCCGTGCCTGCAAGGTGCTGAGCCCCTCAGCTCCCACTTGATTTCCTCCTGTTTCTGTTCGTTACTGTTAAGCATTCATAGCCAAGTCAGGATTGTGTAGGCTTCAGAGGGAGGTGGGGATAATTAATGCCCAAGCAAATACGCCCTTGATACGGACATTCTTCAATTTTAAACCAGACAGGTAGGGACCTGACTGTCTTGCTGATGATGACAAACTTACCTTGCAATCTTGCAGCCTGCTAAAATATAAACACTCTCCTCAATTATGTATTCAGTACCACCTAATTTGTGTGCATGCACACACACACACATACACATGCACAAACACTTCAGGCAAATCTGTTTGTGTGCTTGAGATACAGACTCTATTTGTCTCCGTCTCGGAAATAAACAGGTGATCTTTCTTGTGAATTCAAGTTCAACTGCAAGTGGTGAGGTTTGGCTTAACGTTGAAAGTCAGATCTCGCAATGGACTAGTTAAAAGCCTTGCAATGCTGATGATACGAGTCCCCAACGGGAAGATAGCTCTAGCTCTTTTGGGTTTGCCAGCAAGGATCCAAAGTGTTTGACACCTCAAAGGTAGCTCTGAGCAACAGGCTTTTATCATTTCCGATTATTCTGTGTATCATGAAATCACTGCAAAAAAAACATCCCTAAGGTATTAGCTAATCATTAAACACAAAAGGTTAATGTTGTGCTGTACTGAGGACTGGGGATGTCTCAAGAATTACTGCAGAGTGAACTAAGCTATAAATTCCTGCATGTCACACCACTCTGCAGTACCTGCCAGCGTGCACAACTTCAACCTGCAGTAAATACAACATAAACTGCTCCTCAGTGAAAGCTGTTCTTCATGTGTACTGACGAGAAGATGCTCTTGGACAGCGGCTGACACAATGTGTCTTCCCCCCTCCCCAGCCTGCAGAAACCTGTTTGTGTAAATAGAGCAGAAGGACTACAGGCCACAGGCAAGGCTGGGCTTGGCTGCTGTTTCCCAGCTAACTGCTCAGTTCATCATGAGTCTTATAAGTGGGGGAAGATAGTGGGTTTGAAGGTGCAAGAGTTCATCCTAGGTTACTCAAAGCACTACCTGGCAGATGCTCAGGGGGTTTGCCAGAAGATCCCGCCTGAAAGAACAGACTAGCATCATCCAGCTGTGAAGAAAGGCGAGGTCTCAAGCTTGAGGTCTCAAGCTTGAGAGAGCTCGTCATGGTGGAGGATCGAATCCTGTCACAACTCTTTCCTGGGCACGTGGGCATTCTTACCCACCATGTAGCTGATCTGTGCCTGGTTGCTGTCGGACAGATATATTTTACGCCTTCCCTTCTGTCACTGCTCCGCCAGCTTCACTTGCAGCATCCTCTGCTAAGATGGTATCTCCGTTTCCTTAATAAATGAGTCTAGTCTCTGCATTGATAGAATCTCCCTCTTTCCTACATCTTATCACTGCTGTTATGGAACAAAGAGATATCAGCAAGCTGTAGATCTGTAAATGTTTTTTCATTCATCCATGGTATTTCAACTTTCCACTTTTCAAAGAGCTCCTCAGAGCGCTGTCAGTTTCTGAGCTGAGGAGTGTCAGAGTTGATGGAAAATGACCTTCTCCAAAGGCACTCCATATTCCGAACAGATCTTCTTACTGATTGTTTAACCAGTCCCATACAGCACACTGCTCTTCCCACCCACCTCCTCCCATTCCTCCCTTGAATTTTCATCATTACTGGAACTGTGGTCTTCCAATAGACAGCCGTCTATTTTCCCCAGAAACTCTTTAAATTGTCAGCTACTTGTTGCGATACCTAGGTGTGTAGGATAATTATATAAACACTTGAAAGAAGGAGAGGGAAACTTGCTTATTTCTGTCAGCGGTTTTGACTCATTTGATCTGGTTACTGGAGAGCTGGCTGGAACAGAAAGTTCTGGGGGCTTTGAGGAGCAGGTTGGGGAGGAACATTAAGAAATACAGAATCAGCTTTTCTATTTTCATAGAACTATCTATTTTAATGTCTGAAGAGACCGGTGTGATCATCTAGTCTAACCTCCTGCATAGTAACGGCTGAAGAACATCATCCAATAATTTCTGCATCAAAGCACGCTGAAAGGCACTTTGTGTAGGACTTCTGAACAACCCCAGAATTAGGTAATTTAGAATGCACTGGTGAATTGGACTGTCCTTCCACGGAGAAGGATACACTAGTATACACCTGTAAAAAATTTCCCCATGCAAAAAGCCCATGTTGAGACAGTCTACAACAGTCAAAAAGGCACAATCCTGTCTTATTCTTCTGAAAAGCAGAGAGGGAAATGAACAGCTGGAATAGTCTCAGCCACCCATCCTTCTTGAACATTGGTGGGGAGCCAGCATGTGGAGCCATTTGCCTTTAATAATGTCTTTCTCAGGTCAGAGAGGTGAGAAGGGAAGGAAGACACAGAGACTTCGTAAGCCTTGACACTTGCCTATTGTGACAAAGTCTAGTGAAGTGGGTAGCTCTCCAGAGCCTCTAATTCTTGCCTCAACACTGAAAAGTTTGGAAGGACCAAACTCTACGGACCTCACATGAACTTTTGCCTTGACCTAAATCAATAATGCACTTGAATGACGCTGGCTTGGAAGACTTGCTGGCCTGAAGTAGTGGCCCTACGGTCTCGTTGTGGCTGCTTCTCTAAAAGCAAGAGGGCATTTTAGTGACGGAGACCAAATGTAGTATCAACACTAAAAGACAGAACATACTGTTAAAAAAGGATTAGGGCTGTTGCTAATGAAGATGAGATGACTGGTGCTAGTGTATAAGCAGAAAGTTGGGAAATTCACTGTGAAGAAGTTGCTTTGCCTGAAAGATGTGTGGAGAACAAATTCAGGATTTGGAACAGACTGTGCTGTCTGAAGCATTTCTTTTCCCAATTTGCCTTAAGAAAGTTAGATTACCTGGATTCCTCAGATTTCCTCAAAATATGATGCTTAAAAAATGTAAGGGTCAGAAATTGCTTTCTGTTTTTCAGTTCAGCTAGTAAATTAAAATAAATAAATCTTTTATTGCTGTAAATGTGGCTCAAAAGCCAGGGACCATACAGCAGCTTCCAAACTCCAGCAAGAGCCGTGGAACAATGTCCTCCTCATGCCATGTCGCATGGCGCTGTGGACAGCTTCCAGTTTCCACCTCTGCTTGGCCTAGGGCCAGAGAAACACTAGGCTGCTTGCGTTCACTCGAGATTTTCTACACTATTCCTTCCTGTTATGCAAGAGATTTGAAGAAGTAAAAGTTGTTAAGATTCGATGCAAAATCCTAATGTAAAACACTGCCAAACTCTTTCAAGAGTGTAATGTTCCTTTCCTGCTTGCCACAAGAGGATGGAAAGCCGATGTTAGTGGGTTTGCCTGCTGGGATCCTTTCAGAGGCCTCACATGGTCTCACCTATCCACTAAGTGATCCTTCTCCAGAGGATTTGTTCGTGTTTCTTAATTTCAGTTTATTGGTGGCATGGAGCAGTGCCTTACACGTGCTGCACCCCATGCTGGCAAAACGGTACGTGGACTCGTGACCTTGAAAGGCACATTCAGAACAGGAAGGGAGGAATTATACGAGAAATTCACACTAGTACCTGTATTTCCTATTCTTTGCCTTAACACATTTGCCATTGAGTGCCTCAAACTTTTCAACTTCAATGCAGCTAGCATAACACTCTACAGTGTGTGTTCATGTTTGGCTTGCCAACGGCTTTGGAAAGATTTATTCTGCTATTGTCAAGGAGAAGTTTCCCTTCCCTGCAGGACAGTCTATTCACCAACTGTTGCTACCTACCCAGAACCATTGTTACGGTTATCAGAACTCTGGAATTTAATGTGGAGGGCGTTTCCTAATCCTGCAATGCCAGCACTCTGTGAGACAGCAAAAGATCAGTATTTCCAAGCACTGAAGGATGACAAGTGCTTGGCCTAGGAGAAAAACATAACTGTGATATGCTCAGGCTGATGATGAAATTGTTCTTGCTTCAACAGGAAGGTTATATGGATGCAGGGACTCAAACATCTGCATTGGACTTTTCCTAGCTCATAGCCTCATAAAAGAGAGGAAAAAGGCATTGGGGAGGTGCAGAATATGGTCTCAACCTTCTACTGCACCTTGTTTTGGAGTCCAAGCTCCCTGCCTCCTGCAGACTCTTCCACAAAGCCTTTTTAGTTCTTGCCTCTTGTTTTAGTGCACATTAGGATGATTTTTAGTCCGTAATATATAGCTTGCATCCCATGCAAAAAAGCTGTCCATTTTGATGAAGGAGCCAACCTTGGAGAAGAAATTCTTACTGAGTATAGTATTTTCAAATGAATTGTCATAGACTGATTCAAACTGCCATGCTCATATATTAGGTTTGAAAGATTTAATTTTGCCAACAGATGCAATTCTTATGGAACCGTATGATACGTGCAGTAGTAGTGAAAACAGAGAAACAAAAAATCCACTTTAAAGTATTTCTTTAATGTTTAGCTTTCTGCTTCTATTAGGTAATGATTAATAGACACAGAGGGGGAAAAAATGAGCTTTTATTATTTTCATCTGAATGTTAAGAGGTGCTTTGTGAACAACCATAATTTCAGGGACTGCTTTGTCAGAAGAATTTCATGGGTGGTAGTTTGTTCAGCTGATGAATTGTTTTAATTAGTCAGTAAAACACTATTTATGATTAAACATATGACACTCACAAAATTTGATCATTTCTAGTCACAACAGTATGTGACTAACCTCTCCTACCATTAATTGCCAGAAACCTACTCGGAAATTACATTTTATGAGGTTACCTTTAAAATTAACATATACGATATTAATTTTATAGGTGTAAAGTAACCCATTCAGTCATGTCTGTAATATTAAGCTACAGCAATAAATAATCATAAAGGAAAATAAATTGTTCCTATGACGGGAAAAAAACAGGAGACAGGTCCATAGAGAAGTGCCACCTTGCAGAACTCTGTTCTTTCTTGTTTGGAGAATAATAGACCAAGTCTGATTTGGAGCAATATGATTTCTCATCTTTCTCGCTGAGGGCCAGACAGTGCTGATATGCTACGATCTCCTGGTGCAGAGGCCCTCAGAGCATACTGACCTTTCAGGTGAAGCCTTACACTCCCAGCTGGCCTCAGACAACTCGGGGTCCTTTTCCAAAGATCAAAGTCCCTCTCCATCCCCTGCTCTCTCTTTTGACCACCTCGTCTCCCCAGACTAGACACTCCCCTGTGCTCTCCCTTCCCATCCCCCAGAAACCCCAGTCTCTTCAAACCAGGACTTAACGCATCTCCAGCCCTGCCCTCTTTTTGCAGCCCCCAGCCCCAGCCTCAGCGTGGCTCTCCCGCCTTAGTGCCCTAAGGAAACCAGGGAGATGCTTTTTCTCTTCATAGAGAGAAAATGGTGAATAAAGATAAATTGTTTCATAGCAGGAGGAACAAAGGGGTAAGTCTTCCACCTACCAGATGCAGAAGGACCAGGAGCCATCTGATCTTTTGGGCTTGATTCTCTTTTCTACTTTTCTCTGTATGCTCTCACAACAGTGTGGAATTTTCTCAATAGAAATGAAAGCCAGAGGATTAATCTTGGGCAGTGATGCTCATTATTCAGCGTAAAGGAACTGGATTCATTTCCCTGCACAGCTGAGATTTAGTCCCAAGGTTTCTGTTGACTCCTGCCCCAAATAAATCCCAAGGCTTCAGGTAGTGTTAAGTTCTGTTCACTATGGCTGAATACTCCCTGTGAAACTCTTTTTCCAAGGAGACTTTTCCCTTCCAAAGCACCTTCCTTTCTACCTTTCTCTGATGAAAAGTTCTGCTGAGGTGGCACTGACTTTTAAAATACAAATTCGAATAGAATAGAATAGAATAGAATAGAATAGAATAGAATAGAATAGAATAGAATAGAATAGAATAGAATAGAATAGAATAGAATAGAATAGAACAAATTTGTGCCACAGGACTTGGGTTTTTCACAACACTCTTGATTGTGTTCCTCCATCCTTTAGAAATTGTCCTAACCCTGAATGTATTTAACTTTGACTGTTTTACAGCCATATGGTACAACACATATATGTCATACAACAGTGTGGATTAAGAGTGTTGTGGTTACTGTCAGTAATCCAAGTTACATTGATTTGAGAATGGAAAAGCATAAACCTCAAAGGTGTGAAATTACCAGTGCTGTGGCAGTTCCCAGGTGTTCAGAAGCGGCGTGCCAGGCTGTTGTGTAGCACCTTATTCCCTGTTCACTTCCTAAGTTAAATGGCTGCTTATATTCACCATCCTTAACGATCTTCGGGTTTGTTCTGTCCTTAGTGTGACTCTTGCTGGCATCGCGTGTAGAACATTCTACTGCTGTTTACGGACTGTATTTTTCTTTCATGTCCAGATCTCATTAATGTCTGTCTGTCTTCATTAGTTGCCATCCATTGTCTGGAGAATGTAGCTGCAGAGCTGGCTGGGCTGGACTCTACTGCAATGAAACCTGTCCCCCTGGATACTACGGCGAAGGCTGCCAGCTGACCTGCCCTTGCCAGAACGGCGCAGATTGTGACAGCATCACAGGGAAGTGCGTGTGTGCACCAGGATATATGGTAGGCGAGAGCTGGGAATAATGGGGCATTTTGTAAGGTACCTGCAAAAAATTAAAGAAGATTTTAATCTGATTTCAAATAATATTTGCATAAAAGTGGCCAAGTGCAGGTAAATTTTCCCCGTTCTGTTATAAGTCCACATAATTCTCCTTTGAGCAGTGTCAACTTATTACTTCTGGTTATTTACTTAACATCAGTATTGTAAGTTTATAAGGATAAAGACATGGTTTCCCGTCATATAGTCTAAGTCAAGACATAACAAAAAAGATGTCAGATTATTGTCTGCCTGGAAGAGCAGAAATAGAATTCTCATGGCCTTTCAGCATGTTCCTTGTCAGTCACACTGTGATTTTAATAGATGAAGATGTTTTAAAATGTTACAAATGATAGAGCAATTTATGTCTTTTCTGAGCATATATGGCAGGTGTCTTTTACCTGAGCATCAGAAAGAGCTTCAGACATTCTGAGGTAAACAAGCCTTACATTTTATGGAGGAGATAGATAGATATAAAATGGCTGAAGAAATCAGCCAAGATGAAACAACAAAAATCCAGAATTAATGATTGCCAGGTTGCAGCAGAAAGTATTAGGACATGGATCCAGGTGTCCAGTCCTGCTACAGCTGGGCGTAATGGAACTCTTGCTGGTATGTTCCCTGGATATCCATGTATGAAGCACCTGTTTACTTCAGGAGCACACCGTGGAAGAGATCTGTAGGCTGTGTTTAAGAAACAATACTTCCTAAAGAAAAAAAAATGTTTTCAAGAGCCAATTCCACCACAACTTCATTAGGAGTTTTCTTCCTCTAATATGTGTCCTTAATTTTACATGATCTGTCCCCACAGGCCTATTTATATGTTTTCTGTACTATTATAGTCATTATTAGTTATAATTAATATGTTTATTAGAAATCAAGCTTCAGATTCAAAGACATTCCCAATAGTTTTAGAACTTCCACTGACATGTAGGAGCCAACTAGAACGTGCAGCCTCCTAGATGAGTTTTACCCGCTACTGTTTTAAGTTACAACTTCACAATGAGGTGAATAAATATCTTCAAATACCAGGGAACAGGAGGTGTGATCTTTGACCATGTTGTAGCTCGTTTGATTTGCATTTATGAAACATGGTGGACATCATACCAGGTAGCTTTAGAAACAATGGGAGGGGAGTGACATGTTGGATCTGGACGGCAGAGCACCCATATCCTGCCAGCAGCGCCCACTCCAGTGTTTGGGCTTTTCTTGAAGAAATGTTGCAGTATACAACAGGGACATATGCTGCTGTCACCTATAGGGGAAGGCTGCCCAGCTGTGTGACAGGTTCCATAGTGTGGGACTCCTGTATGCGATTAGGGGGTTGCTAACGCCTTTTTAGCCTCCCTTCATTTTAAATCCACACCTGAGCTTACAGCCACCAACTGTCATCTCCAGAACTGTGGAACTGGAGTTGTGGCTTAAAGACACTTTTGTTCTCTGCTTCGTGTCCACAGCTGAACCTGAAAGCTGGAGCTTCCATCTAGTTTCCAGGGTTTCTCTGAACGCTGGGTGTAAACGGATTTATTTAGGTGTGAGGGGTAGGACTGTCAAAAGCATCTATGCAAGAGACTAGTACTTAGAGATGTAAAAAAAAAGAAGAAAAGGGCTTTGAGGTTTGATTCCCTGCTTGCACTAACAGAAAAAAAGAATTTATCTTCTCTATACAGTGGTGATACACAAGTATTAATATAAAGTGGAGGAAAAAATGAAGGCAGTAGCCTGTTAGTAACAAATACAAAGTAAAAAGATATTGAGATCTTCTTTCTTATCTGTTCAAGTTTGCAGCACAAAAATATTTTGGGACACTTTGCTGTACACATTTTAAAAAAAAGCACAGTTTTTCTCATATATATTGCTCCAAGACAGTATTATTGCGGGCACGAAGCCTGGGAAGTTCCTATTGCATTGCTTCAAAATAATATTTAATCTCATAATAAAGAGCTTTCTTGCATTGACATTTAAACAGCTTGGTTATTGAGGATAGCTCTATAATCACTGAAGCATATTTAGGCATTAGTATCATTGCTCTCTCATAATATACTATAATCTCTGGCAATTAGTCCGTGAGGGGAAGTAAAGCCTTGAAATTGCTAATTTATTGCCTCTGAAGCATATTTGTCATTCGTATGCATGCCAGATGACTGGAGTTGCAATAGTTCTTTCAAATGCTAGAGAACATAGGCTGTAAAGAAAACTCGAGAGGAACCTTTGCTTCCTACCCCGGAATGGCGGAGTCCTGCCGAGCTGCGCGCTCCGTCGTCCGGGCAGGGAGAAGGCGTCAGCACTGCTTCACGACGCAGCCCACAGGTCACGGGAAGGATGCTGGGGGGCCAGAACCCTCTCCAGGCTTGAAGTGACTTATCTCACTGACACACTCATGACCAGAGTTTGCCTTCAAATATGCCTGCCTGCCTCTTGCCGAGGCAGTGGGAAGCTTTGCCTGCGGGTAGAATTCTGCCCTTGAATTCAGCTAGCCTGCAAGCGAGCGGCGCGACTGTTCCTGAATGCAGGATGTCTCTTTTGGCAGCGCTGACAATAGAGTGATGCTAATACAGAGCTGGGCAGAGCTAATTATTCAGGGAAGCCAGAAATGAATCCCTCTTGCTTTTTCTAGCATGAGGCTTGGCTGATGTAGCTACAGGGTCAGGAATTTTGCCATCTGATTGGGACAAGTGAAAGCAGGATCAATGTCTTGCATTTTACAAAAACGTTTGATCTACACATGATTTTATACAGCAGAGCAGGCTGAAGGATTTCTAAGTAAAGAGAGAAGGAAGAGAAGATGATGGGACATGGGATATAACTGCAAAATCTAACTGCAAAGGCAGAGAGGTAGGACATTTGGGTTACTGGATGCCTAGAAAACGTAGTGACCAAGAAATGACAGACTCTTCCTGACAAAGCGCTCCTCCAGCCCACTTCTTTTGCACAGATGGCTTGTTTTTTAACTGTGCCCTGCCTCGACTGTGTCAGGGCAGCTGGGCTGGGTTTCAGAATGAATCATCTGCAATCGCAGCCAAAACAGGGACATTTTGTTGGGATGCAGAACAAGCCATTAAAAACACAAAGCATCTGGTCACCTTTATTAAATGTATTAAGTGGAAAGGCAGCCATCCCATAGGTTGACAGGTACGTGAGCAGAGCACTTCATTTTTGGAAGTTAAGCAGACTCAAGTTTTAAAATAAAAATGTACATTGTAGCTCAGAAAATCGTACATTATGTATTAGCTGTTACATTTCCAAAAATTCAAATGCCAAAGCTAAATATTGGTGAGCTTGCAGTTTTGGACAGAATTTCAAAACATTTTAGGTCTTCTTTTTTTGATGAATATTTTGGGTCAATCTCAACAACCAGATTTGCACATGCCTACCTCTGAAAACAAATTAGACTGCTGTAAAGATGTTCTTGGGTGCTGGTAGGGGTGATTTGTGTGAAGTTCTGATATGACTGTGCTCACACGAGGGGACTGCACTATTTTAACTGCATGGGTGTCCAAACCACACTGCAGACACGGTGTGTAGGTTTGACTGAAGAGGTGGCTGAGAAATCTGAGTGATCCACACTCAGACCCCAAACAGCCTAGTTCTTGGAGGCGGCACAGAGGACGATAAAAATAGGATAAGAGGAGCAGTGGAGACACAACAAAATCTTCTTCCTCAAAATCACAGAGCATGCTAGAGCTGCTCCTCATATGCTCCAGCAGTAGAGGCCACACTGTGGGCCTGTGCTTAATGCATCTCACTTGTGAAGAGAGGTTAAAGGTTGTATCAATTTAATTAAGGTGATTGCAGGGAATCATCGTGATAAGCATGCCAATAGGGCACTTCCCTGAAACTGGTATTTTTAACATATTTGAGGATTGCCTCTCTGTACTCGTGTGATGCATTGCCAGTGATGCTTTTCTGAAAAGCAACTGTGAAAAGCCATTCTACTGCCATCTCGTTTGTGGCAAGAAGGAATCTGATAAACACACACAGGGAATACACAAAGATTAGCTGTAAAAAGTATAGAGGGAGATTCTTGACTGGTAGAAGCTGGATCCTTACTCCCACGTGTACATAGTCGCTCCTTGCAATAAATTACTGGGATGCAATTATGGGGGTGGTGAAAGGGGTTATACTAATTTGTACCTCCCCCTCCTTCCAAACTCTGCTTTAAGATGCTCTCTTACAAGCTCACTGAAGTCAGTTGTGCAGTAGGGATGTAAAAGAAATCAGGATTTGCCCTGTCCTCTCTTCTTTTGTTTTTGGTTCATTGAATTTTATTCCTGTAATTCAATAAATGTGGTGAAGAAGGCCAGAGGATATGAATTAAATATGACAGGAGACCACAGGAATCCTGACCTTCTGTCTCACAAGGAAATCTTGAAACCAACCCCCTGCACGTACCTATCAGCATTCCAGCTACTGAAATCATTATAAATGCTATCAAAATACAACGAAGTTCACCTTCTCCATTGCACAGCTAATTGCAACTTTGTTGGAAACAGTAGCTATCTAGAGACCTCATCCTGTGATATGCCTTTTTTTCTTTATGGATGCTTTGTTTTCTTCCTTTGAAAAATGGATTTAACTTCAAATGCTTTCATTCTGTCTATTGTGGCAAGGAGATGTGTAGTTAAAACATTTCTCAGCCCAAGACACTCTGAGAAAACTTTAACACTTATCTGTGGAATGTGCGGTCAGCTTTTACTTCAGCGGGCACTTCGGTCTATATTTCACTTCTAGATGACAGAACTTATATTACTTTAAAGAGTTCATCTATTTATGCTGCAATTTTTTGAAGACCTGTCTGCTTTTATTGAACCCTGCATGCTGGCAAGCAAAGCTAGCACTTCATCACCAGAATGAAAGAATTCATTCTGACATTTTTCTATTCCTTGACTATATTGGTAGAACCCATACAAGCCAATCATAGGACAGGAAAGTATGGAAACTATAGGAATGATGACCTCTTACTAGAAGGTTTTTCAGCTTCTGGAGTGTCACTTGGATTCTCTAAGTCTATCCAAGATATATCCCGGTACTGTGCATCTATAGCCTTTTGCATCCTCTGTTGACTTTGCATCAGAATTGCAATTTAAAAACACAATAAAATAATGCCTTTCAAAGATATCTTTATCTAAGGGCTTATGTATATGTATCTCCAGCTGAGCTCAGTGGGAATCCATGCACTTAAGGACTGAAACACAGGCTGAAGATGGGTCTATAACTCCATAATTTTGTCGAACATGCCAGAGTTTCTCAACATAATGCTTTCCCTACCACAGGGGTACAAACCGCTGCCGAGGTTTACGTGTACATGCCTGCACATCAGAGTAAAAGCCAGCCCCTGTAACGCACAATGAACAATAGCTGGAGCACTTAGTAAAAATAAATGTATATTATAGTGCTATAAACCTATTCAAATGCATAGCAAATGTATAACAAATATTGTGACAAATAATCTCTCAGTCAGTACAAACACCCCCTCCCCACATTCTCAGGCCAGTCTTAGCCTGCCCCATGCCTACCCAGTGAGTAAAATGACCAATTTACCCTTCTACAGAACTGAGGAGAACCATAATTTTGTGTCACCTGTAGCGCTCATAAGGAACTTACAGGTCCAGTCTGTAGAGTGTTCTGGCCATGACTGGCTTCCTTCTGGTGCATACGATATCCCTTGTTCCCTGAAGAAAATATACAGGAGAGAGAAAACAATCTTTCCCTCTATATGAAAAAAAGTTGAAGCTTGCTCTCCTGTCCTCCACCCTTAAAATTCTCTCTGTTGTCTGAAAAAAAAAAAAGCCAATAGAAAGGAGCATGTTATCTTATCTTTAATTGAATTTTCCCTGAAGGACCGAAATCCCAGGTAGGTCTGGAAGAATTTGAAGAATCATTGCCTGTAGGTATTTTCTAAACACTCAAGGTTGATAAATACAAATTTATCAGAATATTCCCTCTCTTCTACATATTTGCTTTCATCTTTATTCTAAATGTGTGATCCTTCACCACTTCAGAAGGAAGCAGGAAAAAATGAATGAGACTTCTTTGTCTCATAAGCCCTTGGTTCAGTAGTAAAGTTATTTTATAAATTTCACAAAATTCTTAATATAAAAAATGAACCTAAGATTTGAGATAGTGGATCTGTTTTGGGGGCTTTAACTCATTTAAATGATCAGTTTCTCTTTGAGATAACTCCAAAAGTACTTTAGTGGAAGCTCATCTCAGAGCAACAGGACACCTCATCAAAAGGTTTAAAAAGAAAAGACGAGGGGAAAAAAATCTTCAATAGAGCCTGTGTCCTTTTATCCTTGATTTACCGAGCATATCAGTTACCCCCCTTTGTTAAGAGCTCTTTTCATTTACACATATAAAATAAATTCAACCATTTTATCAAGATGTTCTCGTTACCAACCACCAGTATAAATTTTATTTGCTGTAGGTGGGGAAAAGGTTTTCTGGCACAGCAGTTGTCCAATTAACTGGAGCATTACAGGCAACAGAAATAGTTTGCCCAGTCTCATTTCGTGAATTACCTAGATGCACAAGGAAGATGCATTTTCTTCTCCCGGGTTTGCTATTTGTATTCATAATCCAATGTCTCAAACCCGTTGTGAATGGCTAGCAGTAGTGGCAATGTGTGCGTAAAAAGGCATCCATACTGTGCAGGTGGGTTTGAGCGTAGGCTGTAGCTGGCAGTGAGTGAATTGTTAAGTAATAATAAAAGTAATACAAATTGTCCTATAAGTAGTGGAGCTAGAAGAGCCTTGTCTTCCATAGATTTCTCCCCTTAGCCCCCTGGCCTTTCCTATCCCACAGTGGTAACCCTGTCTCTCTGTCAGGCCTCCGATGACACTTCCGCTAGCAAAGGACACTCAGACGGGCTCAGGGACCTCAAATTTATGTAATCCCCTCCCTGCATAACCAGGTTAAAAGTACCATGCATCGCATTCCCAAAAAAGGAGAGGATTTTGCCTGAGCAAAACCTGAACTCTTTCCTATTTGTTGGTTTTTCTTTTGTTTCTCCTTGATTATTCCACAGTTCTTAGTAGACTTCATTTGAAGATGTTTGGGACTATCCCCCTGCAGTCATGGCGAATTCCCTAGCTACCCCTGAAGTAAACAGACATAGGCAACCAGAAAGGCAAAACCAGCCCAGGAGGGCTATCACTGGTGATGCGAGGGGGAAAGTCCCTGCTTGGTTACACAGAGAGTAGTGGGAACAAGCTGAAGAAACAGCAAGAAGACCTGAGAGTTTCGAAGTGTTCTGAACAATTTGGAGAAGACATTTGGTCAAAATCAGCAAGAAGAAGATGCAGCCTCTTTGATAACAGATACCAATGTGAGTTTTAGGTCTGGGGCTAAAGTGGAAGGCAGGGATATGGGAAATTAAACTGAAATAACTTTAAAAAAATGGAAGATGTAACGGTGCCGTGGGAAACCATGATTGGAGAAGTTAAAAATTATATTCACGTGGTGCTTGAAAAGTGGATAAAGATGAAAATGCTAGTAATTGTGAGACAATCAGTCACAACAACACAATCAGGTCCTCTGTACTAACTGGCTGCATCCTAGAGCCCGCTTTCCTGGTTCTGGTCTCTGAGGAATACGCTGGCCTTCAAACTTGCATTTTCTTGGTGTCTTCTAGATGGAGGTAAGTCTCAAAACTCATCTGATAATTTTTTTTAAGCTTACAAATTACTTGACAAGTAGATGTGGAACAAGAAGTGGATCTCAAGAAGGCAACAAAACCCACTCTGTTCCATACAGTCTGATTAAGAGTGAGCTGGAAAATTGTTCTTGAAATGAAAGAACTGTCACTTCCTAGTTGTACAGAAGTTTTTCTGCCAGCTGGGCTGCATGTTGAGACATCTGAGCTTATTAACGTAAATCAAAACATCTCATGCCCAATGTCTTGGTACATTCCTCATGTAAATAGAGCTGGTCAGGAATCACTTGTACTTATCAGTATTTTTGTATATTCGTAGACCAGAAGAGAAGTACCTCTGAATTGCATCTTGATATCCTTTTTCATTGATGACCTCTGAATTTTCTTACCCACTTCTCTATGCGTGCAAAAGTACATATTTATGTGTGTGAAATGGCTGTACCTCTGTTATTTTTTTGTAGGCCATTGGGACTAATAACAGACTATAAAGTTTTGCATCCCTAGGCTACTAGGTCTGAACCAGGCTAGGTCAATAGAGATTGAAAATTATCTTCTTTCCGCTCTGCAGTGGCCTGCATGAAATGGCTTTGGTCTCAGTCCAGCTCCCTGTGGATCAGTCTGTACATCACAAACCCCATTTCTATCAGCTGTGACTGGCAAATTTGCTGGCAGACTGAGCCGTTTTACCATTTTTCCTTCACAAACCATTGCTTCAGGTCAAGCTTGGTGACGTGGCTGTGTGATCCATTTCAAAGTCCCTGTAGGACTTTTTCGGGGGACAAACAGCACAGGTGCTCAGAGCTTTTGGAACAGCACCCTTCATAAGCATTGCAAGCCACCACATTGTATTGCATCTTTCTTAAATGGCAGGTGCCTTTCTGAAAAGTCAATCCACTTCTGAGATGGCCCTGCCACATGTAGACCAGGAAACAATGAACATCACCTCGATGCAAAGAAACTGGATGTGGGCTAAACCCAGTATTTCAATAACAACTCACAAGTGGATTCTTCCAGCTCTGCTGTGTTACAGGAGAAGATATCCTACACACGATCCCAACAGTGAAGTTCATTATGGGAAGGCCACCTGTGTATTCCAAGGCTTTCAGACGAAGCCGCTCCCCTATTGATTCTTATATCAATGAACCAGGCGCTCGCTGCCTATTAGGCTTGTTGGTGTTCTCCCCCTGGAGCTCGTACGGACCAATTAGACATTTCTGCTGGAGCACCAGCAGCCACAGCGTTTAGGAGCCTGTGTTCTCCTAAACCCTGGCAGTGCTCCTTGTCAGTGCCTGGCTGCATGAGCCATAATGAAGGGTCTTCTGTCACTTGAGGGCATTTGTTGTAGGCTTCTGAACAAGTGAACTATTGTACCACAGTATTTAACAAGGTCACCGGATGCACAAGACACAGTGGGGCTCCCTCAGTTGTGGAAACTGCATCCCTTTCTTTGAATTCAATGGAATTTTTCAGACCCTTTTATGAGCTACTTCTATTTCATTTTGTTTGCTCACTCTCTTACCAAGGTCCAGAAATTGTCTGTGACAGCTCAAATTCTACTTTTTCAGCCCAAGTTTACCTGAACACAACTGCTAGCTTCAGTAGGATTGTCCCAGATATACAAGGGTGGAGTCTGTCTCAGTGCATGCCTCTGCTAATGAGCACTTCTTCAGTCACATACAGTGTCTATAACTTGATAAGAGCTGTGAGCAAGTCCCAGGTCTCCTTGCCTTTCTTCTTATATTTACTTTTACTTCTGGGCTCTGCTGCAGTTTTATTTACCTGAATAACTCCAAAGTTTTTGTAAGTGGGTCCAAAGGAACCAACTTCATGTAGAAAGCTTGAAAGCCTTTGCCTTTTTTGCTAGTTGACATATTTCCTGTATTTTACCCTTAATTGGCAATGTAGCTATGTCAAATTGCATTTCTGTTACTGTATCCTCATTCAGAATCAGTGGAGCTCAATATTCTGTTCAGACTGAGTTATTCGATCTGAATTTTGCAGAGGAATAAACTGCTTGCCAATAGCAGTATCTCTTTTCATCTGTTAAGCTTCTAAATGTATATATCTTTATCCACACTGTCTGTGGATCCATGCATAAAAGTGTTGGTAGCTGACTCTCCTGGTTGTTCAAATTGCAAACTGACTTCATTAAAACCACCTAAGTACAGGATTTAAGTCACAGGTTGGTTTTTCTTTTTATTTTCTAACTATACTGTCAAAGGAAAAGACTTCATCCTTTCCAATCAGACATAGAAAATCCTCATGTACTTGCTTATGCCAAAGAGCAACTGAAATTTTACTGGATCTTGAACTCTTTTCATGTAGGTTTTGGATTTAGGAATATCAGTTGAAGTTTGAAAGGGATATCTGTTTATCTGCCTGTGTATGATTGCCAGGTTATTTACCAGCTTTTCAGAAGGTAAATCGCAAACCCCATTAGCTTACAGTTGGCGTATCTTTTCTTTTTTAGATGCTTTCTTATTTTGCTTTGATCCTTTCACATGAGGATCATGCAGCTCAGAACCAAGGTCAGCCACAGGTGTTAGCATCATCAGCCCCATACCTGCATATTTTCCATCCACATTGCTGCTTCTGTGGCTTCAGTGCTCTTAGCAAGAGACCAGCTGAGGAGACCTGCTGCGTACAGCACATTTAACTCCTCCTGGCCTCCGTCCACCCAGCGTGTGCGAACAGGAGCTCAGGCATACACTGATGCACTGAACTTCTTTGGCAGCTTCTGCTGCAGAAAGGTGCCGGTCTCAGCTAGTGACCGCACTGGTGAGTGCAGACAGTGCGCGTGGTAGGGAAGATTAAATCTGAGACTATGCGTAGACTTTATCCCTAATTGTATAGCACAGCTGCAGAAGAAAACTAAAAGCAGGTTTGCAAATAGTGCATAACTATTGGGATTGTCAAACATAAAGACAGTAGCAAATTTGGGGAAAGGTTTCTTGTTACTGAATGACTGGGTAGGTTGAAATTCAGTGTGCAGAAATGTAGGGTAATAGACGATGGGAAAATAACGTTAAGTAAATACAGAAAAGATGAGTTCTAATTTAATTCCTACCATGCAGGAAAAGAGATCAGGCAATCACAGTGGATAGTTTTCTGAAAAACTCAGAGTGCTCAGCACCAGTCAAAAAACAAATGAATCCAGACTGCCAGACAGAGTAGTTAGAATGATCAGGAAGAGAATGAAATGGGACAGAAAAACCATTTTTGTAGTATTGTGTAAATCCATGATCTATCTAAATCCTAAATTACTGCGTACAGTTTGGCTGATTCCTGCTTACAAAGGGAATAATGGAAGTAGCGAATGGTGACAAAGATCATCTTTTATATGGAAGAGCTTCTATACAGAGAGTGACTTGATAAGCTAGAACTCAGCTCAGAAAACAGATGGCTGAGGAGGGATACGACAGAGATCTATGGAGCTGTGGATGGTGCATAGAACATGAACAAGGGATGGTTATTTACTATTTCTAATAACACAGGAACAAGGGGCAACCAATTAAATGATTGCACAGCAGGTTTAAAGACAAAGATAGTGCTTTTCACAGAATGCGTAATTAAATTGTGAAATGGCTCCCATAAAACGAGAAAAAGAGTGGGATGATTTTGCTTAGAAAAGGGGTCACCAAGGGTAGATAAGCGAGAGGTCTTGTTCACCATGGGGGAAGGGGAAGGAGGAATGCATGTTTGGTATTTATCATGGTATAAGTTTCCCAATTAAAAATCAGGCAGTGGATTTGAAGCAAACAAATAAAGATAATTTTTCTCCTTTATATTTATAATTAAACTGTGGATCTTCTTGGCAGAGGACGTCATAGAGACTGAAAGTACAAATGATACCTTTTATTTCCTGGTTTTGCTAATGTCCTTTTTGCAGACCTGTTCAGACCTGTCAGCCAAAGCCCAAACTTATTATTGCAAAAACATCAGGAGGCCACAGTTGTTCTACAAGGTAGATCTCGGACTGTGCCACTCAGCCTATGTGGACAGAGCACAAACCATCTCTAGTTGCCAGGCAGAGATACTCCCAGCAAATAGCTGGTGCAGAATTGTCATAGCCAGCTCTGAATTGTCACTCTGAAGTACACTGCACTGTGCTCAAATGCTTCTCCATGTTTCCAAACGGTTTAGGTTTCTGTTAGCCACTGCTCTATTCTGCCCAAACCTGGGAAAGAAAACGGTGGAACTGCACATAGTGTGTTAAAATCTTTTCTTTACCATAGCGATAACTCCAATTCAGACTCCTCCATTTAAAAAAGCAGAAGAGAACAGCTTTTTTTCTCTCTACCAACAGTATTCAAGGACTGTGATTTAGTATTTTGACATACTTAGCTCGCTTCTGTCCTGCAATTTGGACACAAGTAGCTTGTTGAGCACATCATGAATAGCACACGTACCAAGTACACACTTCTCGGGCACGTAAACACTTTCCACTGACTTGCAATAATGCACATTGTGCCTGGGCCATTTTGCCTTTTGGGACATTTAATTGTGATATGGCTGTGGTTTTTGGAGCATTTTAGAAAAGCAGCTCATCAAAGTTGAGTATAGTAACAGCAGTGAGCCCCACAGATGTTTGAAACTTCATAGCTTCCCCAGAGTTAAGTTTAAAATATTCTGAGAGTTTGGTCCATGCCTCACTGGAATAAATCTGAAGTGGCCCTAATCCAGATTTAAATTGCTTTAACTAGACAGAGGACTTGGTTATCCAGCTGGCTCCAGAATGTATGTTAGTAACCCTCATGACAGAGACATGATTGACCTGCCTTGATATTTTCCCATTAGCTAAATCTAAACCCATGTGTTACAGATGTTTTCATTTCTGAAATATCTGCTCCACAAAAAATCCCCCCCAGCTCTACTGTGAACGGGATCAGGAGGGTTTTTTCCCATCTTGCCCTTCTGCAGCCAGCTGCCGGGGCTGGCCGAGCTCCGCGCACCCATCCGCTTCAGCTGCACACCGACCTCCGCCGTGTTTTCTGCACTGCGCGTGGCTGTGTTGCTCGTGCTCCATCGCAGGCTGCCTGTGGGAGGCTGTCCTCTCAGGTGTGATGCGCCGTCTCACCAGATGAAACGTCCCGAGGAAATGATGTAGGAGTTGTTTTACCCAGTCTAAATCCAATCTCCTATTTTTGGAGAGGTCCCTCCTGGATGAATGTGTTTTGTGATATTTTATTAGGTGCAAAGTGCTGACTGTATGAAAAAATCTTGTTCAGAGGTTGATGATCATCTTTTTTACTCTCCACACTACTTTCCTTGTGAATACATTTAATTATATGATGCTGTATTCATTGCCTTGCTGACACTAAAGTGCTCCGCAGTTAAGGCCTAAATACTAAACCAGGCAGATATTCAAGCGTTGTAAAGTTAGTCTAGATTTTTTTGCCAGCAACAGTGCCACACTGATTTATGGGAAGCGGAGGGGAGGCTGCTATCTTTTGCCTGCTCTCTTTATTAAATTCTCTTTTTTTTTTTAATGCCCATATTTAGGTGGCTTGAACAGTAGGAATGGATTTTTTTAATTGCAGATAACTGACTGATATTTGGCATATTTTTAGAGCATTCACTGGTGGTGAGGGCGATTGCAGTGCTCACTGACAGAAATCCAAGTCAGGTTTGCTGAGTTTTAGTACGCAAAAATCCAATTTTTTAAATGAAAGTTTTATTTGTGTTTGTTTTCACTTGATTTCATGGGGGCAAAAAGCCCTCACAAAGCTAGAATTTGCTGCCTTTATTCTTACAGAGTACTGCTCCACTTCAGCATTAGTTTTATTGTGCCAGAGCATTGTTCCTTTTGGATGTACGACACATGTTGGAGCTAAGATGCTGGAGGACAGGAGATCGGTGGGATTCTGTGCACCCTCCTCTTCAGAAGATGAGACCTGTCTTCCAGACGCGGTGTCGGTCAGTTTGTCTGTGCTGGTTTGCCGTACACCAATCATGCGGTGCATGCACATGGAAAAAACCCTTTTTGTGCCTAGAATGAGGGCACCCAGGGCAGCCCTGGTGCCACCAGTGCAGCCACCACAGCTCCCCTCCGTTACCTCTTTCCCATGAGTTCGTGGGACAGGGACATATTCAGACACGAGATCCCAGGGCCCAAGCCCTAGATTCCCAGTTTGGAGGGATCCTGAGCCAATGTGCAATGCCCAACTCTTTAGATGCCCGGATCCTTGCGTCCTGTGCAGTAAATCCCTCACAGCTGGGATTCACTGTGCTGAAAACCGTGAGGTCTGTGCAGTTAATTTCAGCTCTGCGTTTCCATACGTGATGTCCAGACTGAAAGGCTACACAAGTTCTCCAGTCTTGATAGGTGCAAATTATTCTCCAGGTAGCCCAATCCTGACCAAAAGCTTTTCGAAGCTGTAGCCAAAGGCTTCCCAGATGCCTGGTCAACGTGATGGGGAAGGTCCCTTGTGGGAAGATGGGTAAGCGCTCTGAAGCTCCTACAGCGCTTCCTGGTTTTGAAATAAAAATAACCCAAATATACTGTTAATTTATCTTGAATCAATTATGAGGCTGTGTGATGGGAAACAGAAAAACCCAGATGGGGGAATGAGAGGCTCTAGGGGCCCAGCAGCCCAGGAATGAGAATCTGGCCCAGGTTCTTCTGTGGCCTTACTGAGGGAGTAGCATGTGTTACGCCAGTAGCCGCCTGTACCAGGCCACAGTAAATATATTTGGGGTTATAAAATAGGAATCCACAAAGTTCAGCCAGATTTTGTGCAAATAGTTTGGAAAATATCAAACCACAGTCACTTTGTGGTAACTTCTACTGCCTTCACACTCACTGCTCCCAGCTTTGCTTTTGCTTAACAAAGGCTTTGTCTATAACCAGTAAAATTAAATTAAACAGCCTGTAATAAAGTACTGTAAGTACTTGAAATTTACATTCTTTATAATAATTTTACTTACTACTCTCTTTATAACAAATAATGTTTCCATTTTGATTGTGTGCATGTTTTGCTGAATACTTTTGGTCAAACAACAAATGTAAGAGTTATTATCAGGCTGACTAATTTGGAACGGCATTTACTGTGAAATTTACTGTATGAATTAGCATATTAGCACAAATTCAGAGGTGAAATAAAATGCTGACATCCATTTTAAATGTTTGTAAATCCTTGTAAGATTATAGGAAGCGAAGTGGTAAGTTCTTCCCACTCCCAGAGGTAGCTGTGCTTGGTCCTTATGGCGCGCCCAGGTGTTCCAGTAAGCTCAGAGGACTGGGATGCCACTGAGGTGCAGACTGGGGAAGGCTTTGCAGATGGCTGTTGGAAGTGCTTTATGATTTAATGAAAGTCTTCGGCGTTCAGGATTGCCAGCGGTTGTGTCTTTGGATGAGTCACGAGCTGTAAAGTCACTTTTCAAACATGAGAAAGCTCTTTCTCATCTTTTCCACCTTACTCCATCTTCTCCCATGAAAAGGGCAAAGGGAAAAGCAGACTGGATAAGGTCAGCAGTGGTTTCATTGTGCCGCTTTGGATGTGTATCAGACTCTAGCACAGCTACGCCATATCACCTTACAAAGTGGGTACAGGAACATTTGTCAGTTCTTAGTAACAGTGACTACCTGCAAACTGAACGCTTGGCTCGTACAGGGCACAAGATCCTTCCCCAACCTTTTTTCTGCATTTTATCATTAGCACCAATAATAGCATCTGCAGGGAGTAATTAGTAACACCCAGAGGGGAAAGGAATTCTGCCAGAGGACATCATTATGTCTGGAAAACTAAAGATGCTGTATAGCAAGGTCATGAATAAATTGTTTGAGTCTAGGGTGGGGAAGACCAGTAAAAGTACAAAGTTTCCTACAGCTGCTAATACGCTTATGAAGAGCACATTAATTTCAGCTGGAACACCATTAGGGAAATTAGTTTGTTCTGACAGTTTGTGTTGCTGGATACCATATGTTTACCTTGAGGGAATGTTTGTGGAGAACCACTTTGGGTTAATTGTAAATGTCACAATTAAATAAGTAAATATACAGAACGGTATCTGTGATCTGCATCGGCGCACAGAGACTGTGTACCAGCAAGCTGACGGGCCATGTAATGTGTGTACATACAAATATATACTTTTATGTGCTAAATCCATACCCATCAGCTTATCTGGACACACAGACATCAGGTACAAACAGCACCTGCACTTTGTCTTTCTGATCTGTTTATTGTTACATGCATATGGCACTGCACCGTGCCCTTTTTTCTAGTTAATGCCTGCACTGTGGGCTCTGCGAACCAAGCACGGAGCTTCCCTGGAGCTGGTGACAGGTGCTGCACCTCTAACTCATCTGGCACAGCAAAGACGAGGAGGGGAAGAGGGAGCAAATCAGATACGGTGGGGAAAATCTCAGATTAGTTGGAGTCACATTGCAGATTACCAAAGGTTCAAACCTGTTGCCTTTCAGTGTTGTCAGTCCCCCCTAATAATCTGCACAGGAGTTGAGGTTTTTCAGCACTTTGACAGATTAAACCGTAAGAGCACTCCAACAAACCTGTCACATAGGTTTTTATCATGCAAACTTGAGGCCAAGTTCAATAGCAGCCCTGTTAGTCTTCTGCACTGCAGAGGCCTTGAAAAATTGATTTTCTGTTTTGTCACTGACTTCAGTGGAACCAGGCTTTAGGCTTCCAAGGCAAATTTATTGCTGTAGATGGTAGCTACTTCTGAAATTCTTAATTTCACGTCCTTAAATAGCCAAACTTTCAGACAGATCAGGTATGGGTGCAGACTTTGCTGGGTGTCATTGACCATTTCTGAGTTACTAACTCCCCTTATGGTCTGGGATACCCTCTTTTTCCTTTGAAAATGCATTTCAGGGATTTAAAGACCTGATCCAAAAAGTACAGGAATAAATGCAAATCTCTATCGAACACCGGAAAAGAATTTTAAAGGGCGCTGGTCATTGTTTGCAGCAGGAATGTGTTTTTAACAGAAACAAGAAATCTAATCTGTTAGGGCAACATTAATCCAGGGAAAAGACTTTCTGAAGTGTCCAGAGCTTGTTAACACAGCTAACACCTGAGGCAGCAGTGTGTCTTTAAGTTCTGCTAATATTGTACTATAATAACTTCTGTGGAAGAAAATCTTCCCCTCTCCCTGAACAGAAACAAGACATATTATTGACTGCCATCTGGAAAGATGTATGCTCTGGCCCTCGTGAGTCTATTAATATTTGATGCTGATGGATGTGAGCTGGCAGCCTGAGTTATTAATGGAGTTTGGTTCCTTGGACCTCACCCTCAATACATAGGGGAGAATCGACAATAACAAACACTGCGTGCCCAAACCTCTCCTGGTGCTAGAAAAGTCCGTCATTTGGTTTCAGCAACAATTAGTATTTCTGAAGTACTTCAGGGTATGGAAGGTGATACAGGTGGTGTTAGTTACACTATATTGTCACATTCATTTTGAATTAAAGCTGACTTTTTAGCATGCCAGGGATCACAGAAGTGCATCTTCGCTATGTTGGGGTACTCCCATCAGATTTCAGTTTCAAACAAAAAAAGGCTCGCTCATGTCAGGTTCTGAGCAGCTGTCTGCAGGAGACCCTGTCTTTGGTGGTGCTGAGCAGCCGTCTTGCAGACTGGGGCCCGGGATGGTGTGGTGCAAAGCAGAGGGCAGGATCAGGCTGTGTCCCACACGGAGCCAGGCGCTTCCTGGAGCTGACCCTGGTCCCACCTCCAGTAAGGAGGGGCTTTCCGTTGGTTATGGTAGAGTCAGATTTGGCCCCTGAAATTAGGAAATAATACATTGGATAGATTTCAGAGGTATATTTTGATAAACTGGACCTTCTAAGGGAAAATGATGAAGAATATGAAGCATTTTTGAAAGTGTGTAATTGTCTATAAGTATCGTTCTGACCTGGAAAATAGACATGTGAAATACCAAGTTATTTATAGCTAGATTTCTTAATATAGCTTTAACATTTTTAGGGGTACGTGTTTGATTGAATTAGCTACTCCTTCCTATCATGTATACCACATCCAGACTTTTCACTGCTCTCATTAACCTCCTGATCTTAATAGAAAAAAAGAATAATCAACATAAGGAGCACAGCTGTTGATTAATTTTACTAAATAGGATAGAAATATAAAGTACCATATTGCAAGAGTGAAGATTCAGTACACAACATTTGAAATCAGTTTAGCAGAATACATAACTCATTAACAACTGGATAGACGTATACTGCAGCATTATTCACTTGGGCAGGTGGTGAGAGGGAGGTGGAATTTACATATCTTTAACAGTACCTGAATGCATTTAATTTCATAGGTCAATCTCCCAAATCAAGTTCAAAATGTTAATAACAGGGTGTGCATTTATAATTAATAAAATCTTAGCACCAGTGCTATAGTTCAAGTGGATTTTCCTCTTATGTAATTAAGAAGTTAAGTGCATTTGGCAGTTGTCACTCAGAGAGCTCTGAAGGTCTCACTTGTCAAACCCGGGGACAGAAATCTCATTAAGCCAGTTATTTCTTCAGTTAAGGTTTGTTTGCAAAGTAACTGCGTAGAAGGTGGACAGCCAGAATGACCAACCTCTGTTAGTCCATAACGTACAGTATCTCAACGCAAATGCCAAAACTCAAAGACACGTAGAATAAAGATTAAACAGCTGGTGTTTAGCTTGCATACTGTACCTCTTCTTTGGGGTACCCAAAGTCTCTGTGTCTGACTGCCCTCCACGCAGAGTAAGTCTACGGAAAACCAGTGAATTGGCACCAGCCTGTTGTGCGCATGGCCAGGGAGAACTTACGGCGTCACACGAGCTGAGCTGCGGTCACAGAGAGCCAGCCGAGTAACTGCAAATCCACCTTCTGCTTCCACCTCCGGCCCAGATGCTATTTTAGTTCATCTGGTTCCCAAGGGGGTATTTTAGCTCCGCATCACTCTGTTCTACTTTCCTTTTCAAAGGAATTTTCTTTCGCTTCTAGATCACTAGTTCAAATCCAGATAAGGTCAGTTGTCATAGAAATTATTAGGTACCAGCAGTTCTGTGTTGTACATGAAATGAGTCGGGAGTTTCGTTCACACAAGATACAGCTTTCTAAGTGGCACTAATTGGCTGTCTAATTGTCACACACAGGAGAAAGGCAGAGGATTGATTAGGCGTGGAGACTGAATGCCCCTCTGCCATCCCACTCGGCTCTGGGGTCCTGTAGCTCATTCTGGAGCCATGCTGGCAGGGTAATGAGGGGCAGCGCGCTTTGGATTTTCTGGCTGTCAAGACAGCACCTTTTACTGCCAGGCCTTTTCAGGGGAACTTGTTTTACTCCACCAAGGTCAAAGATACCATCTTTTACAAACACTGCTTTCACTCAAAAATCAGAGACTTGTAGGATTTACTTCTGAGCGGTACGTATTTTAACCATTTCTTTTACTTCCTCCTAAACCAAAGTTTTTGGTATAAAACAGGATGAGTCATACTGGTGCTAGGCAGAACTGCTACAGCAAGCAGATGGGGGTTTATGGTGCTCAGAAATCTGTTCATATTTCCTTTTACTGTCTCTGTGTCTGATGCTGTGATATACAGGCTCCTGGAGGTACTTGCCATGGCACAGGGAAGCTGACATTTTTTGCATTTATCTGCTGATAAATGGATCCTCCTGTCAACCACTGAAGCCTCTCCCCTGCAAAAATAAATTTTGACCAGTATCTTTTCCCCTGAGCTATGGTATAGGTTACACTGTGCAATGTAGTTACTATTCAACTTTGGAGTAGGATAGCTATCTCTGACATAGAACTAAATTATTAAAGTTTGACTCACTGAAGAAGTAAATTTAGGAGCTAACTTGTGATGTGAAAGTCAGGAGTACACATAGAAGAAAAAGGAGCAAAAACACCTTGTGTATGCTAACGTTTGTAGACCCGACTATGGGACCCAGTAAGTAGGTTTAAAGGAATTGTGCTCACATTTTAATTCCCTTGTTGTATCAGATGAACATTACTAGTAAGAACTGTGTCTCTCCTTTCATCCACACAAGCTAATCAGTGCATAAAACATACTGTAATTTACTGTTGAAATATTCTATATTTCTGTAACATAGAAGTATTTACTCTCCCTCACTTTCCCCTCACCTAAAGCAGAAACAGGACAGAGATGGTCTGTTTCTGTGTTCTGCTCTGCCTGCCTCCCCTCTCCGACACATGCGTCTCTCCTTGTTCAGCGTTCTTCCTCAAGTCACAATCTCATGCAAATTAATTGAAAACAAGTGCAGGTACCAGCTACACATCAAAAAGGTCTAATGCACCTGCCATGTAGTTTTCCTCTCTGCCAGTCTGTGGAAGATGAGCACCTATGAGATCCTTTAGCTTTTTAACAACCTTATTCTTAGAATGTATTTTCCAAGAAACGCAGAGCAATCTTTGCATGGTTTCAGACTGTATATTTTGTGATTAGTGTTTCGTAAGTGATGTTTTGCTTAATGATCTAACATCTGTTCTAGGAGGTTTGTTTTTGTAACTTCCCCACCTCCTGCTGAATGAACGCCACAAACTTGTCCCTTTCCTCCAAGTCAATCAAAGCACTAATTGCACCATAATCATGGGAAGCAGCGGTGACTGCTCAAGTGCTGAAGATTCAGCAATCAGCCCATAACACTCTGCTCACTGTTTCGAAAGAGAAAGCCTCCCTGTGCAGAGATTGGAATTTCCTGCAATTCGGATTTCTTCAGCTGACTCTGACATTTTTTGGTTTGCAGGGAGATGACTGCACCATTACCTGCGTGGCAGGAACCTACGGAACCAATTGCTCATCAATTTGCAATTGCAAAAATGATGGTGCATGTTCCCCCGTGGATGGTCTGTGCTATTGCAAAGAAGGTAAACAAAATTCAGATATAACAATCGTCTGCAGTTTGGCATCAATGCTTTTCCCTTTTTAAAGTGGCACAGCTGTGCAGTCAGTAACTCCACTATTTTCTTGTGCCTGTTGGTAATTCAACAGTCTGCCCGAGTATCAAAACTCAACAGGGCCTTGACTGTAGGTTTTGTCTCTGCCCTGAACAGGGGCCAGGCTTTACTTCTCTGCTGTAAGAGCAGGTCACAGAACTTAGTGTGCTGGCAGAGCCACAGCTCCTCTCCAGAGGAAATGCAAAGCAGTTCCCAGACTGTTGGGGTTTCTTCTCTACCACTTTTCTGCCCCATTTCTCCAGAACTCAGAAGCCCCTGTTCCCCCCTCCATGTCTGGAGGGACACGACGGGGCAAGGGAGCAGAGGCAGCCTCCTTGCCAGCCTTTTCTTTAGCCCACTGCACTGGGCTGTGCCTGGCCGTGGTTATCCTCACCAGACCTGAGGCCGGCCTGCAGGCTTCCTGCCTGTCTCGGCCTTGGACTCCTCCATTCCCGTAGGCTTTCCTGGTGAGCTGGGCTCCTAGCCCATGCCGGTGCCAACCCTATGCTTGGGGACTGTGGGGTGCCCCTGGCTGTCTGTCCGTGTTGCCATCCTCGGCTCCCTGTCCTCCCTGTTACCCTGACACTGTGGCACCCCAGCCGTGTGCAGGGACCTTCTGTCTCCTGAGCCAGCATGGGATTGCAGGATGTGGCTGTCTTTTATCTGAGGAAACAAGAAATCTTGCTGGCTCCTGAGTCTCTCTGCAAGACTAACCTCTTTGCTTCCCACACATATGTCCGTAATTCCCTTATGTGCTTGGTAGTGAGCATAACCCATGCGCCTTCCCTCAGAACACCAACATGAGCTATGCCTCTATGCCATACATAAGCCCTAAAACAGAAGTGACGCAAATAACGATAAAATCTGGCATTTCAAACATGAATTAATGGATCACTCTAGAAGCCATTTAATGAGGGTGTATAAACCATGAGTTACTGCTCAACTCCATTTCTTACAGCTTCAGCGTAATGAAAGCCATTGTGCTGCTGGTAGTTAAGATTTGAGCCTTAATGGTTAGAAATGATGGCCTTGGTCTTTTTTTAGGGGTAATAGCTCCTTTATATTAAAGAGCATTCTCAAAAAAAAATACGAGGTAAGTAACAGGCAGCATCGAATAGCAAGCTTCTCGTGTCCTCACTGATCAGGAGGCTCCAGCCTGCCAGACAGTACTGCATGCTCTCTTGCTGCCCAAGCAGTTCCCAGAGAGGCATCAGACACCTTAATCTGGTAAACAGCCAACACAGTGATACCTGTTTCACCGCTCTGTATGTATAGATGCTGCTAGATGAAGTTGGGAGGTCATAATTAAGTCTTTGACCCTAAGATAGTCTTAGCTTACCCTAAGAACAGGAGGAAACTGATCCTAGTATCAAAGAGCTTCGGTTTGCAACCTGTCTTTCGTGCTGTCTCTACCTTGCTTTTTTCATGAAAACATCCCAAATGCTGCATCTCTCACATGTTTCTGTAGGGTGGCAGGGCGTGGATTGCTCTATTCCATGTTCAAGTGGAAGCTGGGGTCTGAACTGTAACCAGACCTGTTACTGCACTAATGGAGCAGCCTGCAGGCCAGCTGATGGTTTTTGTCTCTGTTCTCCTGGATGGCAAGGGGACTACTGTGACCAGCCGTGTCCAGTAAGTACAACTGGGGTGGTCTTGCATTCCCTTTAAAACCATAGTCCACTCTTCTAAACGTACAGTAGGTCAGTATCTCATTTTGTCCATGGATATCTGAAGGAAATAATGTGTAAATAACAGACTGGCGTTCTAGAAGCCAAGTAGATGTGTTATACTTTGCATTATTTTTTATCAGAGCTATTGCTGTGTTAGCTGCATTTTCTTGAACATCATTTTTTAAAGTGATTCCTCGTTTGGTTCTATATAGAAATGTTAGGCACTGAGTTGTTTCTATCTCCTCTGTATGCTAATTTAAAAAACGTGACTCAGCATTAAGAGGGACATGATAGATGATTTTGCACTTTTTAGAACAAAAACCTGATTACTGAGAGACTTTTTTGTTTATATTTTTGGAAGGATGGAACATACGGTCTTAATTGCAGTGAACGCTGTGACTGTAGCCACGCAGATGGGTGCGATCCTGTCACCGGTTACTGCTGCTGTCTTGCAGGCTGGACAGGTAAAATTAGTAATTACCATTGTAAACCTTGGGGGGTTTGTTGTTTTGGGGTTTTTTTTAGGGGTTTTGGTGGGTTTTTTTGCTTTGCTGTTGCATCAGTTATAGCACTGGACTTGTGACTGCAAACTTTTCAATAATAGATTGAGACAAGATCAGCTGAACTTACCCATATGTAAATCACTCATGTTGGTAACAATAATTGGCATTCATTAAATTTGTATTCAGATTAGTTGAAGATGGCTCCAAACTTGGAGCCAGATGTTAGCCTTCTGTCAAAAGAATCCCAGGAGGGATGCAGATCATCTGGAAATCCTGCAGAGTTTTTCTCCTTGAATGGCCCTTTCCACGGGGGTGGAGTTGTGGTGCAGCGTATCCTGGGACCATCGTACCTGGGGATGGAGATAGGTGTTTTCTGAATGCTCAGAGTCGTTACAGCTGCTTCATCATACAAAACCCAGTTTTGTCACAAAACGTTGTCTTTATGCTTTTCTCATTTTATCACACAGAAGGGTCGTTACTACGAGCAGATTAATGCTGGTTTGACAAAGAGTTCTTGTGATGACACAGAGGCAGAGAAGGATATTCAGTGAAGCCAGAGAGTCCAGGCTGGAGATCTCAGTACAGTCAGACCTGCACTTGACTCCATACTGATACGTCTCTTTGCCAGCTTTTGACAGCTAACATAACAGCAGTGGGGACAAGTTATTGACCCAACCAGTATTTCACACTTAGCTGCCTAAAATACTGGTTAATCTCCCCCAGCTTTCTGTAGAGGCCCTGGAGGGAAATAAACTTATATTCTTGCCCAGAACTGCAGAACCACCAGTGGCACAGACAACCAAAACCCATTTATATTAACAGCAATTCATTTGGAAAATTTAGTTGTTTTTCAAACAAGTACAAATTAGAAGAATATGTATGGAGCAAGGCAGGCTGATCAGGCAGCCAACATTGGGGATATTGTCACCTTACCCCTTCATTTAGGTGTTAAAGAACTGCACACCTTCTACTTCTGATGGAGAGAACGTCCCCACAGCAGCTCAGCTCCTAGAAGCCTAAAGCAAAAGCAATGAAATTATACCTAGAACGCACAATGGAAAAAAATCTTTTAAGAACTGAATAAAATGCAAAAATAGGAAATTCTACACACTGCTTACAACAAAGCTACTTTCCAAAGATACTGGGCATTCATCCCTGAAAAGGGCTTTTTTCCCCCAAGAAAATCCATTTCGTAAGCTCACTAATATCCCCTCCTCCGGCTTGCATTCCTCACTCACTGGACTGCATTCAGCTTGCTTTGAGCCTCTTTACCATCGATATATCCATCTATCAGGCTTTAAAACTCTACTGTGCATTATTGATGATCATCAGAGAAACAGTTGGTAGGCTTTCCTGTAGTCATTGTAATTGTCTTCAAGGGAGAAAGTGGTTTTTAAAAGTACAGTAAATTAAAGAGATATATTTATACGTGCTTATTCTGAAAGTTTATTACACATCTTTCTGGATGTAACATTCTGGAGGAAACTGCAGAAAATGTACTTTGCAGACAATGCAGGCTAAAGGCATGGCTTTTTCTCAAAGGCATACGCAATAAATACTTTATAATTACTTAGATGCACTTCTGTAAATGCACATCAAATGCAGACCCAAATTACTCCAGGAAAAGGTAATAATAATTGGTGTGATATCCTTCTTTTTTTATTTTTGGTATTGGGCAAGATGAGTGTATATTAACTTGCAGGGGACTTACTGCAAACCAAGCACTTTATCCTTCAATGTGCCCCTGCAGTTCTGGAACTCTCTTCTTCAGAATCACATTTCCGAGAGGAAAATATTACATTAGTATATGAGACCAGGTTGGAGTTGAGATGCTGAGAGGGCCATGTAAGGTGTGCACTGGAGATGTTGACAGGCAGACAGAGCCAATATGTGCTTTGTCAATTCTACTTCCAATGTTTTTTCCACTTGGCTTAGAACCAGACACAAGGATAAATTCTGCTCATATTAATTTGAAAGTATGTAATTGAAGAAACTCTTCAGCTAGATAATTATATTTTCATATTAAGGAATATGGCATCGGTAAAAGATTAATCTTATCTGTAGTTGTTGTGAGCTGGACCATGATGTGTATTGCAGTGCATTTTATAAATACGATGTGATAAATAATTCAGGCTTAAATTTTTGCTTTCTGAATTTGATACTAATTAGGCATGGCCTGAAAAAGATCAGAAGAGAGCATAGAACGTCTGAAGGTTTTCCTGCCTGTTCACACCAGATGGAGAATTCATGTGGTTTTCTGATCCTAATAGCCACAAACCTTCATCTGAAACAGCATATTCTGTATGTTCATCCCACACGTGGGACCCCCTCTTGATGCCAGTGTTCTATGTAAAGATCAAGGGGAAGGTTGAACCCATTTTCTTTAAAGTGCTTTTCAGGATGTTACTGAAATAAACCTTCAGAGACTGATAGATGGTAGGAACATGGAGGAAGACTGGGAAAAGGAGAAAGAAGATGTGTGAAGAGAAGCATAGAATGTATGTTAACAGAAGTCTGTCGTGCTGTTATTATGTTATGACTGCCACCCACGAAGACAATTATTCAAGACAATGCCCTTCCGTGTGTACCAGCTGGAAGGGAATTACCAGGAAGGGAATTTTCAGGAGCTGAGTGTACCTGGCAGAGGGGAAGATGATGAAGAGATTCCCACCTACCAACCAGGAGATCACAAAGCTGTGCAAACCAGCTGTATGCATAAATAAGCACACTGGCAACAAGCTGCTTAGAGACATGCACATACAGTTTCCATTAAGTCCAGTGGGGAATTGCATCTATGCAGCCAAAGGCAGAAGTTAGATCAGATCTAAAGATGATTGTGCCCTGTTGTTATTGCTGAAAATTACCCAACCAGGTACACAGGCACGTTGTATCACAAATGGCTTTGTAGATAGCGTGGCAAGCAGAACATTTGTACATAAAAGACCAAAACCACACTGGCAAAAAGCTCTCGTGATACAAGCAGAGTGAAACTTGTTCGAATGTGGGCTGAAATGGGATTTGTGACCTGCTGGTGCAATGCAGAGCTGAATTTTCCTCCACATGAAAGAAATGTTGGAAGCAATAATAAGAAGGGCTCAGACTTGCGCTGACCAAAGTTCTCCAGCTTGCACTGGTACTGCATCTGCATAACCTCACACATATAAATAGCACCCTTGAAACCAAAAGAAGACATATCCATATCTATTGCTAGGTTAAAAAGGAAAAGTGCAGCCTCCAGCAGGATGAAGTCTTGACTGGTTGTTCTCTAAAGATTAATAAAGGTGTCTCTTACTCCGGATCTGCCACGCGTTTTAGATAGATATCGCTTCTCTGCTTGCAGCTTTCTGTCTGTGTGTATGTGTGCACACAGACACCTTAAAGCTCCCAGCACACCAGTCGTTTGTGGAAGAGGTGTTCTTCTGTGTACATTCATGTTAAAGTGAAAATGCTCGAAAATGGAGCGCTTTGGTGCCAGTTGCATTTGGTTGATTAGGGGTCTTGCACACACTGAATCTGCAGAGAGAATGGAAGCGCAGAACAGCTGCGTGGTGGAGCGTTTCCTGGAAGTCCTTTGCAAGAGAACAGGTCCTGGAGAAGCAGGCATCAGTCTCTTCTCCCCCAGATGCAACCTCCTCTCCTGGATGCTCAGCAACAGTGATAAGCTCATAAATTTCAGTTAGGCTCCTCTTCTTTAATAAATAACCTGAAACAGGACAGAAATGGACCAGCTGCTCTGGTAGCATTGCAGGGTGGGTCGGAAGCCTGGGAGAACACGGGGAGACAATGTTCCTCTGTTAGGTGTAATGCTGCGTGGCTCTGGAAGCTACAGCTCCAGCTAGGCCATGTGGGCTTTGCAAGCTGAACTGCAAACCCCATCGGCTTGGTCCTTGCTCCTCAAGATGGCTGCTGGCAGCACATTTCGCACCAGAAATGGCTCCCTCACAGATACCGACTCGTTATTACCACATAGCCTTCGGGTGGTTCACTCAGTGCAACGCTCAGTAATTAAATTGGTCATAGCTGCTGGCCTGTCCGCTAATTTCTGGAGGTGCTGCCTTTGTGCTTGACCTGAGCCGGGTTAGCAGGACTCTCTGGGAAGCCAGACGCAGCCATTGCTCATCCTGTCTCTCCGACCCAAGCCTGTCCGTTTTCAGAGTCAGACATCCCGCTCACAAGAAGATTACAGAAAGGAAAGCCACAGGCCTGGTTGATAGTCACAGCAAGCTCATTTCCACCCTGTAACGAGTCAATGTGCTTCAAGTTAATTGTGGCAGAGTGTATTTCGTTAACCTTTCAGATATTACAGTGGGATTAGATAGAAAGCGATCTGCAGGGGAATATATTCCATTCCTGTAAATGTTACGGTCAGTTAAAATCCTGTTTATCTGAATTCCTTTAATCTGAAATGATGTCTTATCTGAATCTTGGTTCTGTCTTTTTTTTCTGTATCGCAGTCTGGTTTTTATAGAACGCCGCAGTGGCGATGCTATCTCAGCTGTGCACTGAACTAGTTCACTCAGTAGCTTTTCTGAATATCCAACGCGGAAGTTTATTCAGAAGATTTTAACATCCCCAAAATGCGCGGGGAAAATAGATACTTTATATGTAAGATGGGAAATATAGAAGTGTGCATCCCATAGTTAATTATAAAAGAACCCCTCATAGATTTTTCCTTAATTAATCAGGATAGCAAATACAGGTATGAAAATGATATTTGCTGGTAAGGAAGAAACATTTTCTTATTGCATTGGTACTTTTCACCTTCAGGCTTCATTCATGTCTCATAAGTGCAACCTCCCTCTTTGCCGTTACATATGGGAAATCAAAATATATATTTTGCTCTCCTTTACAACCTCAATAACTTTCATACATTACCAGCAACATAAACCCTAATTGTCTCTTATCATGTCCAGAAATATTGTACAGGGGTTGTGGTAGTCTCCAGTTGTCGGGATTTCCACGTGTGCTTGTAGAAGCGAGTTAATGGGGTCGGGAGCGTCGGCTGGTCACAGATAAGGTGAGCTTTGAGGAAGGAGACTTCGCGTTTGTGAGAATTTGCAGGCTGCTAGTGACATCTGCACTGTCACTCAAACACAGAAGCATGCTTCTTCCCTCCTGTGGACACATTAATTCAGTAAAACTGATAAGCCTGTTACTCAAGGGAAGGCCTTTTCGAATTTTAAAGAAACAGTGACCACTTTGACGGTGCACTCGAAGGTATTTCTAACTTCACGCTTCCTGAGTTCGTTGCAGAAGTGTGGTGTATCTTTCAAGAAAAAAAACAAACATCTTTCCATGTAGCTTCCTATAAAATGCATTTTGTGTGTATTAATACGACTTTTCTTCCATCGCAGCAGTATCCAGTTTATAATCTTAGGACCAGATCCTGTCCTCAGCTGTACTAGGCTGGAGCCAGAATAAGTCTGTTGTCATTAACAGATCGACTCCAAGAATATATTGATCTAATTGGTAGCTGACTTTTCCATGCATCTTTAAAACCAGAAAAAATCTAGGACTTGTTTTATGCACCCAGAGTTATTTAGCTGAAAAGATCTGCAGTAGTTTAGAATTCATAATGGTGTGGGCTGGCTTTTTTATGAAGTCAGACTGTTTCATACTCTCATGCTTTCTAATACAAAGCCTAGAATATCGGAATGGAGCAATAGTAAGTTCCCATTAAAGATGCGTTTTCTAGATGTCTGATCTCATTGTCTAAACCATATTTTGCACTTATCACTTTTGGCAGTCTTATTGCAGATTTTTAAATTAATAATTTATTTTTTTTTATTATTCTGTATCCTTACATTAGCTTTAAACCGACAGAAAAACTAGACATTTTTAGAGTCAGTCTAAAATGGTACATTTTAGCCTCTCTTCTGGCCTCTGCCTTTCAACTGTGAAAATCTTTTCCATATGAAAAAGTATACTTACTCTCTGGATTCGACAAGTGCCCTTTAGTCTATGAATGTAACATAAGCTTATTAGAAATTAGCTTTAATTTTTCATTGACTTAATTTCAAGTGAGTTGATAAGATTTTAATGTCAGGCTGTGCTTAAAAATTCTCTCTTTGACAGGAACCTTTAAGTATGGTTCCTGCTGATATAGGGCTAATTTTAAAAAATATGAATTATGAAGTTATATCAAAGACTTCATTGATGTCCTGACATTAATTATGTCTGTGCATTCCTTGGCAGATATCTAGGGGGCTCCAGATTCTCATCTCAGTGAGGTTTAGTTGTGTTTGTCCTGCACCAGATTTAGTATATATTTCACCTTTCATGAAATCAGTTGGATTTTTGCCACTCATTCAGTGGGAGTTGGATCAGACCCTTAGACTATAATTAGAATCTGCAGTAAGGCTACTGCTAAACTTAAGCATGCATGCAAATGATTGCAGTATTAGTCTTACAAACACAGAAGAGATACAAGTTCATTTATCTTTGTATTTATTTTGGGGTTTATTTTCACTTATTAAAGGACAGCTTTTAAATTTATGTGAAGAGATATAGCTTGGATGGCATCCTGGATTATGCTAATTTAATGGGTTCTAAAAACATGAAACTTGATGCTAGAGATATTCAACTATTTTCTATTTTAATATGGAGGTACTCTATATGGAAGCTTGGCTGTGTGTACAATACGTTCACCTATAAATAAATGTGGGCGAGAAGTGGTGAAAAATTATCTGTGAACATTTCAGCAGACTAAATACTGGTTGCTGGCATGCTGCGTGTGAAAGAAATAAAAAGAAAGATCATTCAATAAATAACCAGCAAGCTGAAATATTGTATATATCTGTTACTGGTGAGAGCGTTTGCAGTGACAAATGTTGCAAACACCTTCCTTCCCATTCTACACGATGGAGAACAGGTTGAGTTTCAGTCAACGTCATTACACACGGAAGGCTGCACACGTTCTGTTGTACAACTGCGCTTGCTGAGCTGCGCTCTTAGCTCGTGGCTTAGCTTGGGAGCTTGAACATTTAAACGTCAGGAAAGCAATGCATTTTTTCCCACCTATGAGTTCTTCCCTCCCGTTTACCTGCTGAAGGTCTGCTTGGATCTTTCCCAGGTTCCTCTTCCTTCCTGGCCTGAAACCATGTCCAGAGTTTGAGCAGTAGTAGGAAGGAAGTGTCCTAAAGGTGAAGAAGGGCTTGACCCCTTTTCATAGAGTTGTCTTCAAGATCTGCCCTTTCTGCTAGCGGCAACTTTTCTGCCTGTAACAGTGCACGCTGGAGAATATCCTGTAGCAAAGGGAACCAGATGATCCTGAATTTTAGCAAACATTTTGACTTCCTCAATTTCTTGTGAAGTAGGTCTCTTGCCTCAAAAGCTTTTATTGCATAAATTCCCTGGGTTGGATGATTCATATCTGCAGTTTTCTCTAGGTAATTAAAAATAGGGGTACGATTAGTGCTCCATAGAGGTGCATTAGGCTGTAACTATATTACCTTCAGAAAAACACTTACATTAATGGGTGCATAAATCGCCCATGCAATGACGACTTGGAATTTTTCAGTGGCTGCAGGGAAGGGCTTATTCTTCATTATTTAGAACCAGATCATGGAGCTTTCATTTGGACTGATGGGCTGTTACACACAGGAGTCGCCCTCATGAAGCCCACCGGTGAGCAATGCTTAGCAGGGTAAGTAGGGGCTCCACCGCATCAGTTTGAAAAAAAATTCACAGTTGGCTAGAAAAGCATTTGGAGAACACCACAAAAGTTCATAGAGATTGTGAATGTGGCTGCTGTTATCTCTGTTGAATAGTTCCACTATAGAAAAACAAAAATAGCTTATTTGGAGACTGGATGAGCAGCCATCAATTCTTAATGTTTCCATTTGATTTTATGAGAGATCCCTTTATGTTTTCTTCTATCTGCTGCCTTCCCCAAGCAGATTTTCTCATTCTTCAGCATCCTTAAGTGCTGAGCTGTCATGAATTGTGCTGTGGTGTTTCCGACTGGATCTGAGTCAAATACTTCAGGGTTTCCCTCAGGTAGGAATAAATACGAAGATGCAAAAAGTGATAGAAAAGCATCAAATATTCTTTATGAACTCTTGTTTGGATGCTGTTATAATGCCTTCCGAACAGTTGATCCAGAGCTAATCAGACAGTCCTCTCTTATGCTCGTATCGAATTTTCTTTTACGTTTTATAGACTGAAGCAGCAAAATATTCACTACTTAGGAAAGCACGCTGATCTAATCTCAAATATAAAGCTGATTTAAATAGAATTTATCGGAAAAACATAAGTGCAACAGCAATAAGAGTACCGGGGAAAAAGGAGAGAATAAGGTTAAAGAAAACATGAACGTATTTTAGAAATCATTATTAGAAATAAGTGTACGAATTAGGAGGCCAAGGCAAGACTTGCAGGTGACCTCAGTGGACCCCGGCTCTGGCCCTGGCCTGACAGCCACATGCCTAGGGACCCCTCCGGGGCTGGGGGCTTGGTGGGAGCTGTGCTACAGCTGCCGGAGGGATCGCTGCAGGTGGGATCGCCCTGCGTAATGGAGACCAGAGGGATGGTGTCACGTGAAGGAGCCGTCTGTTCTAGAGATCACATTCAGTGATACATCCCCATACCTCTTAGTATGATCAAGTGTTTGCTGGCCCACTTGCTGTGATAGCTTATGTAAAATAGCCTTGCTGCTATAATCATTAGGCTAGTTTCTGCTACTGAAGCGGTATTGCTACTGCTGTGGTGCTGCCACTATGAACTGTGTCAACAGGTAGACAAAACACCAGTAAGAATTAGCAGTGCCAGAGACAAAATCTGCCAGGCACTCCAGATCAAAGCCGAGTGTGACTCACCAAACTTCAGGCCTCCACTGTATTGCCTGCACAAACCCAGTGCCTATTTATGCAGCAAAAGCAGTTCTTTCCAAAGCTATTCAAATGCCAGAAATAAGAGATTGTTATGACTTCGTGTCATGCTGAAAGGCAGGTGGAGGAGAGCACAATGTTTGTGTTGGATTCAAATGCCTGCTGAAATCAGTCCTGTCATTGCTAATTGATGTTGCATCTGTCTTTAGATTGTTACTATTGAAAAAAAAAAAGAGCTGAAGATCTTATTCAGAGAAATAATTACAGTTGTACACTGGTACATATAAAATTAAAGTACATGGGGGAAGGGAGCTACATCCTGTAATTTATCAGATTCTTACATCCCTAAAGAATAATTAGATGCTGGGCAGCATGCTGCAGAGGCTACTGTCGGGGGGATAGCAGCGGTCAAAGATAGGCCGCTGGTTCTCATTTATTCCGTCCATTTTTGCTCTTCTCTTATGTTTGCAGTATTAGTTTCCAACTGTCTAGAGACAGGGCAGAAAAACAATGGCAGGCTTTGTTAAGAGCTAGAGACGTAATCCCCAAGCACGAGTGCAATTGCACTAGTAAGCTGGAGAGGGAAAAAAGGGAATTCTACTTCTGTCTGGCTTTCAGGAATTTCACCCTCCGAAGTCCTTCGGTGTGATACGGTTACAGGCAGTACTAAATCTGCATTACTGTGACAAACTTTCGTTGAAGCCATTGAAGATTAGTAATGGAAGCAGTATATGAAGTAGCTCTTCCATAAATGCCTTACATCCCAGTTGTGTGGCTTGTTGGGGGTTTTTTCCGCTTTCTTTTTCTTGCTCCTTTTCATGATGGTTGTGTGGATGTTGGCTGAATCCGTCACAGCCTGATTTGTAAATTTTGGTACAAAGAGCCAGCTTAATCTGGTAAAAATTTACACTGCTCCATGTAAGCCAGACGCAGGCTTATATCATATCGAGTCACCAGACACACACTTTTCTAGCTACTATGCAGCAGAACTGGACTGCAGTATGTGATATATGTTATTATCATACAACACACGTGGCTTGACGAGTTTCCATCAGCCATTGCTCTTGCCAGACACAATTCCTCCTCTTCCTCTATCCCTGCTGCTTTCCTTTATCAAGATACCATCTTCAGCTCGGCGCTGGAAGATCCCTGCACAACCCGACGGCTTCACCCTCGGGAAGTCTACTCTCGACGTCCCAGGCAATAGCTGTTTTGCCACTTGGTAGCAAACTATCCTGGAAGGGCCCTTGAGGAGAAAGAGCTTGAACAGCTCTTCCGTGTAATTGTCCCTTAAAAGAGTGCAGTCAGGACTGCTCTGGTGGGTGAAGTTCATTCCACATCATGTTTTTCACACATGCACAACAACAGTTCAGGCACTAAGTACTGTTTTTCCTACCCACTCTGTGTGCAGAAAGACAATGTGGGGAAGGGGGAGTGAAGCCACTCCTGGGACAGTCAGCTAAATTCCGTTTAAAGAGCAGTCCAAAGGATGGCAGTGGAAATCTGGCTGAAGAGCAGAGTTTGCAGAAATCCAGTACCCCAAATCCACACCGCGACATGGGGGTTTTGTGGCTGCTGTTTCATGGGCTGAATTAAAAGCCATAGCGGACTTTGCTCTTACCTTGGCTCTGCCTTACTGCATGAGAGTGCACGTCCTTTCCCCACATCCAGTGGATAACTATAATTTTATGTAAGTTATGTGAATTTCATTTAGAATTCACCCCCAGAACATTGTTTAAGAAGGTCTTAGAAGTGTAATTTCATACTAATATCTGCAGTCGTGAACCACAGCCTCACGCAGGAAGATGATTTCCTGGTACGCAGGCAGCAGAGTTGATGTCTAGAACGGCTTCCTGCAGCTTCAAGGGCTTCTTCTTCTGATAGTTTTCTTTCTAATTTCTACAACACGCTTGTGAAATAAGGGATTTGTTCATAAATTTGGAATCTGTGGATGTAACGTGACATAATACAGAGATGTGTCAACTTCAGCATTTTTTTATTTCTGGAAATTGAAAATTAATTGCTTATTAGAAATGTTCATCAGCAAGTTCCTAAGTAAATGTTAAAGTTTTATGTTAAGGAAGTTTGCTGCTTCACTGACTCGATTGTAAAGTAGCTGGGCAAGATGGACTCCCCCTTCATATGCTGTCAAGTTAGGGAATTGTAAAATTAAGGTGCTTTTTTTAGGACAATTCCATAAGACATGCATGTCCAGATGCAATTTTAACTTCTCATTTACATTTGCAATTCAATGTGTGTAGGAGCCTCCAAAAATGAAGTCTTCCATGAGAATTAGCTTAGAGTAATGTAAAGTAATAAAAATTGATTGCGGCACCTTCTCCGTTGTCTTCTGAAAATTTATAAATAAATAACTGCTGTAATGGGTATCAGTGTCTTCTAGAAGGTTTCCTTTTCCCCCCTTTACATTTCGTTACAACAATCGGCTTCACAATGACTCATTGCCTTCGTTAGGACCGGGAAGACATCCCTCATTATTCATTACTAAAGGCAGGACTTTGCTGCTCCAAAGAACAGCTGTGGCATTCTAATTCAGCTACCTTTCAAGAGAAAGGAGTCAATGTCATTCTTCCCCAAACTTTGCCGAAAGAGACAAGAAATAACGCTGTTTAATTGTCTCTGTTTATAAATAGCCCATGCACAATGCGAGAATTGTATTTTCAATGCAGCATTCAGGAGGAAAAGACACACATTTTTCTACATTTGTGTCTGAATTTCATTTCTGGGAGCTCGCGCTGAGACTCAAAACTATAAATGACCATATATATGTATGTATAAATGTGAAATGCATTTATTTATTTACAATTTATTGTATGACTTTTTAATTACAGACTACTGTAGGTGTATTACATAAATGCACACACAAAGCATTTACTCTAAGCAATCCAAGGATATATTTGATTTCAAAGGGAGTAGGGAAGACTGTACTAAAATAATTGTTTGTCTTAATTTTACTAAAACCAATGTTCTTTGTCTCTTTTTGCATTCTTTTTTTCAGATTTATTTACCAAGATATTAAGGGATTGAGCCTGTATTATGTTTTTACTGTATTTTAATGTGTTTTTTATTAAGATATACAGCATGGACCATGCCTCTTTATAAATAAAGCTATGATCATGTATTACTAGAAACACCATATCAAGCTGTACTTTTGCCAGACTTGGTTAAGATTTTCTAGGAAGGGACATTATAATTGTGTGATTAATCTTCAGAAAAGGGAAGTTTTGGCTCTGCAGTATTTCTTACTGTATTAACTTCAGAGATTTATAAAACCAACCTGAAACTGCACTGTAAGTGTGTTTATAATGACTTTCAGCTGATTTAATAATCCTCAAAGTTTGGTGACTGTACAGATCACAGCTTCACGAATACAGTCCATTACCTGTAGCATCCAGATGAACTTATCAGAGGTGGAGGAAATTACTTGGGATTGTATTTCTCCTTAGCGACGCGCTAATCCAACCTCTGGCTGAGGCTGGGGCTCTCAGAGCCCTGCTCTGCATTTATCCCTTTATGCAGTGGGAACATGTGCATGGATGATAAAGAACATCTTCAAGTTGAAAGTCTAGCTTGGGCATGTGTATACCATCAAATCTTGGCGGCGCGGTTGTAAGGAGCCCGGTGTGATAATGTTGTTAGGAAAATTTTCAAGCCTGTCTGTGACTCATTTTTACTATTGCTATCAGTATCCACAGCATTCTACTGCTAATGCCACTCCCTGCAGCTGGCAGTGCTTAATGTCTCTCTTAGTTCATGATCCTGCAAACCTTTTTCAATCCAAGGAGCCCTTGATCATGCAAACAGCTCTGCTAATTGCCGGTATTGATACTGTCTTATCCCAGTGGAGTAAGAGCCTCTCAGACAAGTAACGGTGTGCGGGATGGAATCCTTAGATTACACTTCTATGTGACAAACCGTAGCACAAGGTTGTTTTTAAAAGTCACCACCTAAAACAAAAGCAGTTGAAACAATGCCAGGAGCCTCCTGCTCAGATTTCTGGCTGTGTACTTCTTCCAGTGTTTCCAAGCTTTGCTTTTCGTAAGAGTAAATATCAAACAACAACCCTGGGAACCACTGGGAGCTGGAACGGCAGGTCTCAGTCTCCATTTAACATGCAGATCATCAGCCTGTGCCCACATATGGCCGCTTGCTAGAGCAGAATTTGGTTCAGTAACACCGAACTCGGAGAGCTCTGGCTGCGTGTGGGGTATGTGCACAATCACCCAGAGCTTTGAGCCGGGACGTGAACAATACACAGCACAGAACTGAATTTGCACATGTTCAAGAATCCAAATACTGGACATGTTTTTGCAGAACCCTGATTTTTTTTCTTTTGCTCTTCCAATTCACAAGAGTTAAGTAATCAGGCTTCAATCAATTGCATATTCCAGAGCAGTTATTTGAGATTTTTTGTGACTTTAAAGCAATTCCTGACCTTCATCTCTCAGATGACATGCAGAGTTTCCTTAATGGTGCTAAGGACTGAACAGGAGCCCACTAACACCTACAGAATTCACCTCTTTGGCATTTTCTTAATTTTCACTTTATTAGAGAGATGAAAGGACAGCTATTTCTTTCCCGGCTCCCTTGTTTGCTCTGTGATGTACTGTGAGTTATCAGTCCAGCCAAACATTTCTTTGATCAAAGTGCAGAGTAAGCTGTGTGAAACCTAACGTGTTCCTTTTTGTCTTTAGGCATCCACTGTGACAATATCTGCACCCAGGGCCGCTGGGGACCGAACTGCTCCATCTCCTGCAACTGCGAGAACGGGGGATCCTGCTCGCCGGAGGATGGCGCATGCGACTGTGCACCAGGATACAGAGGACCCTTGTGCCAGAGAAGTAAGATTTTCCATAGATGTGAAGGCAGAAACAAACCGGGTAGAAATGCTCATTTATGACAGCAGACAGACAGAGCCACAGGTTTCTGAGCTGCTTTAGCTCCTGACTTCCTAAGGGCAAAAGCTAGCCTAAAAAATACTTCTTGACCAAGAAGTCAAGACTCTGCTGCATTGAGTCATGCCTTGTGTTTGTTCTTCTGGCCTTCCACAGCACCTGGAGGTCACACATGACCTGAAAGAAGGAGCAACACCTTTACATTCCAAACTTGGCAGGATCTGGACAAAACCAGGTTTACAGTTCAGTGGTGGTAAACTGTAGGATACCTGTTAAACAGTCAGCTACGACCCACCACATAATGGCAAGTGGATGAGCGTTGGCTATCAAAATGACAAGGTTTTCTTCTATGCCTGAAAAAGAAACACAGCAGCCTGAAATAGCTCCCATCTGATGCTCTGCTGCTACATATTAAAATGTGCCAAGGAGATAAAAATCCTCTCATTTGCTTTATCTGGGAAGCTGCATTTGCCCCTTAGGGACCCTTATTCACTGATCCAAACTACACGCAACCCTCCTCCTGTGTAAACAAGAAATGGATTTGTCTTTCTTTTCTGCAGCAGCTCTTGATCTTCCTGTAAGACGTTCTGCGTGCCCAGTTCATATATCCCCTTTGATTTCACCAGTTACACTTGACACTAGAACACACTCATCTCTAAAAATAATTTGTAGCTGACAGTTTTTATTTAAAGCCATTATAACAATGACCTCTAGCACTGCTGTAGTTAATGGCCTATAAGCATTTCCATTATAAACCCCAATTTCCAGGTGCTTCAGCATATCTATGCAGCTGTAAAACCACTCTCTAAGGCTAAAATGTGGTACTCAGAGCTTCAGGGAATTGGGGAAGAAATTGTTTTCCGAATTTGAAACCCTAAGAGTGCGAAACTTCCAGAAGTTAATAGTTTCTGACCTTTCTGAGATGAAAAAAAACAGCTTAGTTTTATCAGCTTGTGGCATGTAGGCTACAAGAGGCAAACCATGTCCCCAGCTTGCAACTCCAGTAATCAGGCTGCTCCCTGAGGACATCTGCTGAGGACCTAATGGAGAGAAATTTTACGCCCCACTAGGCTGACAGCAGAGGGGTCCTGTGGATGCTTCTGCTATTGCCTCGTGTAGCTGAAACGCCTCTCTGTGATTTTACAGCCAGGGAATTCAGCTTGCTTCCACCTCTTCTGTGGGATTCGGGCTTGAGACTACCTTGTGAAGAGGACACCTCTGTAGGTGAAGGTCACTTTAGCTTGCTTAGTTTGCTCTCAGAATCATTCCCATTTTTCTCTTGGAAATTCATTTGGAAACTGAGTTTATCCTGTAAAGGGCAGTACTGAAGATGATAGTCAGCCAGCTTGTTCTTCCTGTGTAATCAGGATTACACGAGACACCAGGACAGTTTACTGCTCTTAGGCCCGTCGAAATGTCTCCAGGAGTGCTCCAGGTTGTTTTATACCATGATCAACAAACCTGTCAGCTAAGCTCCAGCTGGAAATCTGCAGTAGTGCAAGAACCTGACACCCTCTGTGAACATATGGGCCAAGAGAGAAATTGTTGTTCGGTGGCAAAATAGAACGGCCATGATAGAATAACTACCGAGACGGAGCTATCTAACAGAGAATCACAGGAGTAAAAATAAAAACATATCAAGTCATTCTTACAGTTAGTTACTGCAATTTAACATTTCTTTGTGCTTATCTATCGCAGCAAATGTTTGTCCAGTGGATGGTTTGTCATTCCATGTGTGCTTAGAAGCAACCATATGAGTTTACAAGAGATACTGAGGGATAATCTTGGCACTATACCCTATGTACATATTCTATAATAATTTCAATCCAGGTTCTAAGCAAATTAAGCACACAGCTCATGACAAGTTTACCTAGCTATCCGGTGTGATTACTGATGCAAATTAGGTGATTTGGTATGCTGTTACCGTAATTACCATTTATAGATTCTGTGCATCACCGACGGATGCTGCCCCTGCAATGGCATGTATAAACTGGCTGTCCCAGTTGAACACAGGTATTGCACCTAATATGTTCAGAAATCAGCTTTTGACATAGTTGTTTAGACTTGAAATATTGAGAGTTTCCTAATACACCTTCTCTGATTTCTTAGCTTAATTTCCTAAGGAAACAGCATTCTGAGTTTCTGTTGTCTGTACATGTGTGTGAGTGCTTCCCTTCCTATCTATCTTAAAATCTCTGGAAAACATGTTATTAACCAGATCTGCCAGTGGGCTATGAGGTCTCAAACATCTTCAACTCCCACGTTTTGTGAAAGAGTTTATCTGGAGCAGGCTATAGAGACTCCAATCAGTGTCTTGAGAGAAAGGCTGCTGAGAGACCTCAGCTGCCTTATTAAATACCCAAGGACTTACACAAGGTAGGATGGTGTGAATGTTTGAACCAGAAGAGTTTTACTCAGAGCTCACACTTTGTTAGACATGGGATAATCCAACAGGCTTCATAGTTTCAGCTGTTCACAAAACTGTATTTTCAGAAGTTAAGAAGTATTGGTTTGGGATTAAGACAGAGAATTCTCAAGTTCTCAGCAATGAGAAATCCTCTGAAAACCTGTGACGGCTTACTTTGGTTTGTCTCCAGTTTGTCCCCCCGGTTTTTATGGACACCACTGCAGCCAGCCATGCCCTCAGTGTGTGCACAGCAGCGGGCCTTGTCACCACGTGTCAGGACACTGCGATTGCTTGCCTGGATTCTTCGGCACTCTCTGCAACCAAGGTACGGAGCCCAAGACCCCCAGATGCCACCTCCTCTCCTAAGGGTCTGGGTCTGCGGCTTTGCAGCAAGACCAATCACACGGTTCCTGCCTTTTTTCCTTGTTTCAGCAGTTTAGATCACAGGAAGTTATTTACTTCAGAGGGAAAACGCGAATAGGTACTTAGTCACCCTTTTGTAAATATGATGTGCTCCTGCTTTCATGAATAAAACAGGTCTGCTGCTCCGTACTGAAATGAATACGGAATGAGACACCTGCTGTAAATAGATCAGCCATCCAATGGTTTCATTTTCCTTTCTGCTAAGCCTACCATATCCTAAATGTCAGTGGCACCTTCATGCACCCTTTTCTTCAGCAGGAGGTGTAGATACTAGTTAAGGTAAAGGCCACCGCAGGTACACAAGCCCAAACACTCAGCTAATGCATGGAACCTTATTCACACTGTCTAGGACCTGACTGGGAATAGCTAAAATCATGGGCACCCAAACACAAGTGCAGGAGACAACTGGAAATTTGCAGTGAGGCAGGGAAAGTAAGTTAATTTTCACAGGTGAAGAGTAACTTCGACTCCCCCTAACGTCCCTCACCTTTCTGGACCTTTGAAAGTTAGTCCACTTTTAACCACAGGTTTCATTTTCAGTTGTATCCTAAAAATGCCCACAAAATCATGACAGTATTCTGCAGTCTCAGTTATTGCAGACTGCTGTGGGTATTTGCCACATACACATTTAAAAGAGATTACTCGTAATGGCTACTGCCCTTGTGAAGTCACCATCCCTCTAAAAATTGAACCGACACTTTTTAATGACCTGCTTTTCAGTCAGTTAGAAATTGAAGACAGCATTTATGCAAAATCATTAAATATAGATTAAGTATAACCATGTTTTCTTTTTCCTGTGCTGTATAGTCAACTAAACATGATACCAATTAATTTATTAAAATGAACATATTTCAGTGGATTTGTCCATTTTATGTGAAAAGTTAGCCAGATTTCAAAGCGTAAGCAGGGCTAATTATCCTCTTAAGAAAATGATTTTATTTTTGCTCAGATGTTCAGCACTTCTGGTTTTACTTTGAAATGTTGATCTATCCAGCAAATTAATTTTAAAATATTCGTGTCCTAATTAAAATCAATTTGTGTTGGAGTTTGTCATAATGAGTTAGAATGTAACTTTATTTTGTAGAAAGAAAAATGCTAATTAATTTTTTCCATTAGAAAATCGTGAAACGAAGATTTCACTTTTGAATTTTCGTCTCCTTGTGCCGTCTCTTTTCTGGCAGCGGGAATGTTCCTCCATCAGCAGCAAGTGCATGCGAGGAGCTGTGTAACCTCCGAAATTGCACAGGTTGACATGGTTGTGCTACGGATTCTGAGCAGCAAACAACTAAGCAGCAGTTTTATTAATATCTTTCACAATCCTGTAGCAAGATAGATTGATAATAACTTGTTATTGCTGCTAGAATACACCTGACATCCCACAGGGACTTTCAGAGTCCCACTTCAGAGCTTTTATAGCTAATTAACATCACTACCTGCATTGTACGATCTGATTGCTCCGGAGGAAAGTGGTATTAGTCCTTACTTTACAGCTTTCTTTAAAAATGTTTGAGGCATTTGAAAAAGTTCCTGTGTTTGGATCTCACAACGTTCTAAGAGAGTCACGGTGACGGTCCACAACCAGGAAACTTCAGCCAGTGCGAGCAATCGTTTTAGCAGGATCGGTTTTGTAATCCTTCCGTGTCGACGCTCTGGAGGGCGTCGTACTATTTCACAGAGACAAGAGGTGCTCACACGGTAGGAACCCTTCGGGTAGCCCGCACTGTCCACAACCGAAGCATTTCTTTTCTAAAGTCTGACCTGTTGCCTTTGCTGACAAAGTGTTTGGATTACAAATCTTTTCCTGATGCATTAGTATTCCTTGTTGCAGTGTAAATCAGCTCCTATTTTAAGTAAGTATTTTGTGAACTATTTCTTTGTACACATAAAAAATCCAGCCTTCATTTAAGTGATGTTATCTATCTCCGTCTTAAAGAAGCAATAAAAATATTGCATTGAACTGCTCTATGCCGAGCATTGGAATTGAACGATGGTGTAGCATATGTGAGAACCAAGGCTTATAGATCATTTCAGGTTTTGCTCTTTCTGTGATATGAGGGTGTTTCTTTCCTTCTCTCTCTCTCTCTTTATGTCTGTGTATTGTTCGTTTTGTTGAATTTGTATATTGTGTTTAGTTTTATCTCTTTTCAGGATAGAGAACTATTCTGTTTCACACAGAATTTGAAAGCCAAAACCAACTTTATCCACTCCTCCAGATAAGTCCATAGTATACAGAAATGCCTGCAGAAAACAACCGTACGCACATTTTCAGGTTTCTGGCATAGCAAGAGTAGAGGATGGCACACTGTACAAAAGCAAACGAATCACAGCTCGGGATTTCAATCCGTGGCTGATTCACAGTCAGGATAGTTTGAGGTCACCTGCAGAGACTATATATGAGAAAGTGAGAATGGCTGAAGCGGTAAAACAGTTGCATAATTCAGGGAAGTGCCTTAATCACTTTTTTGACATCACTATTATTTACCAGGATACAAGTCCAGTTCCATTTGTTACATTCTTTGCAAAGATGGACTGTATGTTTTATCTTGTTTTGAAAATACATCTGTTTTTGTCAGGGAACACAGCCAGTAAGAGCACAGAAATTAAACATATCATTCATTACTGAGCAGAGCTTTCCATCAACTTTAACGTTAAAGATTTCCAATAATTTGGTGGGAGGTTGAAGATCTACGTGTCTATTAGTTTTATGTCACTCTGCTTAGGCTGTTATAAGATGACTCTGAAAAAAAATTAGTTTCTTTGCTTCCAACTTCAGGAGTAAGTTAGGTGGACCAACAGGAATAGACCCTGATTTTGTTAGGATGCAGCACATTTGTTTAACAACTCTCAGTCAAACATATACATCATCCATGGAAACCACCTTCTGCAGCCTAACTGAACACTTACCACAGCAAGGAGTACTGGAGAGGAGCAGGTGGATGGATGCCAAAAGGCAAGCATGACATTTCAGCAATTGGATGTGTGCTTTATTTGTAGGAGCAGTCTTCCTCCAGACTTACATGGTAAAAACAATTATGGGAGTGACAGTCTTGCTCCTGGTTTACTCTCCACTTGCATGACTTGATTCTGTGTGATGCTGGGAGCCTGCCTACCACCAACATTGCTGAAAGGTGATCTTCAGCAAAGCCTAGTGTATTTAGCAGTAAGAGGCACCTTCTTCTCTCACCACCGTTTGATCCAGAAGGAATCAGATGATGAAGTAGGTACTCTGCTGTACCCCAGATTGCAGTGCCACGTGATGCGTGATGCATTTTGTGGTGCTCACGGGATAGCAGGGGAAAGGACTACAGCTCTTCCAGCCTCTTCGTGCAATCTTATCTGCCACCAGCCATTTGATGGGTGCTGGTCTCCCAGTACAATGCCTTTGACTGGTACATCAGGTCACTCAACTGGGGGAGAAGACTTGCAGCTCTTGGTCCATTATTACTGTCATTGTCAGTTGTACAACATAGGGGAGTTAGATTCTAGTGACAGACCTGAAAGTAAGAGTCCCCATTGCTCTTCATCTTCTTGAGACTTCTTCACTAGGCTGACATTTAGCCTGAAATGTTCCTTTCCTACTTTGGTTGTTCTCATCATGGAGGCTGTAATCGTCTGAGCGCAAATCCCTGTTTCAGGGTTTGCACCGAGGGACCCGCTTGGCCAAGTCCCCAGAACAATCTCTTCTAGGCCCTGACCTGTGTTTGCTACTTCTCCTTGAACTCTCCTCGACTTACTGTTCTTTTCCTCTCCCAGTGACCCCTATTCCCTGTTTTGTCTCTCCTCTTTGCGTGCTTCCATAATGCCCTTCTATAATTGTAATCTTCTTTTAATTATATTCATTTTCCAACAGAAAAATGGATTTTGAGAAAACATTTTCCTCTTGTTTTTATGCTTGGGATGTAAGCAAACAAAACAGATTTGAATACTTTCTGCCGTTTCCTTCTTTCCAGAAGAATTTTGCCCATTTGGCTTCACCAAAGAAAAATGTTGTCATTACTTTTATCACTAATTGCTAAATGTTAACTCCTATGACTTCCTCACGTTCATCATGAAGAGCCTTGAATAAACTGCCTTATATTTTCACAGTCTGTCCCAGCGGAAAATACGGGAATAACTGTGCCGAGGTCTGTCAGTGCACCGAGAACGGGACGTGCAATCCTATTGATGGGTCCTGCCAGTGTTTTCCAGGCTGGATCGGGACGGACTGCTCTCAGAGTAAGAAAAGTGGTGTTTTTCCGCCTCTGCTTGAAAAGAACGTTTTCCTGTTCAGTGTTTCTGAAAGTTAAAGACAGATTCTGGGAAAATCCCTGAAGTATTACAGCAGCCAGTGCCTTACTCTCTTTATAGCTTATTTCTTTTAATTAATCTAAGTTAGCTTTGGCTGGAATTAATTTCTGCATTTGGAATTTGCAGAAGCCGTTACTAGCTTCTGTTACAGGAAAGGGAGGTCACAAGCTCTTATCAGAAAAGAAAGCTCCATGGTCCCTTTTAATTTCTAGCTGGATTTCCTTTTATTTATTTTTTGAAATCATTTTCTTTCAGCTATTACATTAGAAATTGTTAACCAGTAAATGTTTTCATGTACCAAACCCACAGAATTGAGAAATTAGGCAGCTGAAATCTTTCTATTAAATGTAATTTAATTGTAAAAGTCAATGCGGGCTTGGAGGGATGGAGGATTTCTTCTTGAAAATTGCCCAGGTAGAAGATTGGCATTTGCTGATCCCAAAGTGTCATTTCCTGAGAGCATCCCTTAATTGAAGATAGATCACAGAGGGAACCAATATCCTATCATTCAGAAATGTTACTTCATATTCAGGATACAACTAGCATATTAGACAGCATTCCAGAGTAAAATATATTAAACTTCAAGTGATAAAGTAGGAATCGGATAAAAACAGACGGCTGTAATTTTGCTTTTATTGTGTGTCTTCCACAGGCAGAATATTGCTGTCACTCAAAAACAGAAAAAAAAAAAAGAAAAAAAGACAGAAAGCTCCACAGATTCCTCATTATATTTAGCCATGTAATTGGGAAATGACTGCTAGTTTCTGTTAACCTTGAGAAAAAGGTGTTTTTTCTTACAGAGTGAGGCAGGCCAGTTCAGCAGCAACAATTTCCAGTTTAGCAGGCAGAAGGACTTGGCGATAGCTACTTTGAGTTGTGGATGAACAAAGCGGGAACCTGACCCTTTCCTCGGTTCCCTTCTTGTAAAGAAAGCGTAAATCTCCCAAGGTGAACCTGGCCTCGCACCAGGCTCCTGTCGGCACCTGGCCTCGCTTACCCGCGTCCCGTACTGAGCTATTTCGGTCAGACCTCCCTCCACACCAGTTAACCTGGAATGACCGAGAGACGGAGCTGCAAAGGAGATAATTTTAGTTCCGTCTCCAGAGCCAGTTCTGGAGACACTAACAGACCCTGCGGCTCTGGATTACAAAGGCATTGTAAAAGTATTTCTGGTTGCTCATAACACGGGTACTTTAGGCCAAATCCTGTTCAGCTTTACATTGTGTGAGTTCGGTGACCTTTTGTTTGATTTACGTCATGGCAGGGGTTTTTTGCTATTCATTCTGGCTTTAGAGATGTCTGTCATATGCCAGAAACTTGCATTTATCGCCAGAATTGGAGCCAATGGCACACATGGAAATAGGCACGATTTCTGTACTTTCAGGTTTCCTGGGAACCATGCCTTATTAATTCATGTCTTTAATAGGAAGCAATGGAAAGTGCTTTTTAAAGCAAAAATATAGTTGTTATATTGAAGGGTTATCATCATTTTGGATCTTTTAGTCTGGCACTAATAACTGTAACTTACTGCATTCATTTTTGGAGGGAGGCTTAAAATAACTTTTGAAAATGTATTAATATTGTACTTGTTGAAATATATAATAGACCTGGAGATTTAATTTAATATTAGTTCCATCAACAAAAGCAATCTGATTTTGTGGATGGGAAGTCATACTGTAAGAAGTTTTCTTTACATTTCTACGTAATTTGAGTAGCACTCTATGCTTCAAATGAATGTGGTAATTTTAGTAGTTGATTGCATAGCAAAGGTAAACCATGAATAGCCGTGCTTTATTATGCAAGAATTCCAGAATATCAAAAAGAAAATTAAATTACCTCCATATCTTAAAACCCTGCCTAAATTGCCTTCAGAGATAATGCTGGTAAGGGAGAGCGGCTAGAGCACTTAGGGTGATGCAGTGTCGAGGTTCAGTGGCTCTCAGTGCACACACGCAGCGAAGACCCGATCCCACCACCTCACCTGCACGGGGCAGCAATCCCTCGTGCCCGGGCTGGGCAGCGCGGGTGAGGTTGCCGACTGGCACCTGGGTTTGCAAAGCAAGCGTTGGCTTGGAAGAACCGGTCATAGTCTGGGAGTCGCTGCGGCGATGCCAAGCTCTGCAATGCAAAGTTGGGCCTTTGCTGGTGCCTCACAAGTTCTCCCTTTATTGTCGTTCCTCCACAGCACTAACTCAGCACCATTGCTTTTTTTGTCTGCTGACAAATCTTTGTTCTTTTCATAGCTTGTCCCACTGGTTTTTGGGGCCCTGATTGTTTTCATTCATGCAACTGCCACAACGGAGCAATGTGCAGCCCTTACGATGGAGAATGTAGATGTACTCATGGGTGGACGGGGCTCTACTGCACTCAGCGTAAGCCTTGCAGGGACACTGTTGTGCCAGGGAACCTGTCAAAGTATGTGCTGCTACCTCGTGTCTCTTCCAAGCATTGCAGCCTTCCCTCTTAAACCATCTGCTTCTTACTTGTGATAACTTCGTGCCACCCCGAAGAAAATAGCCCTGAATCTTTTCAAGGTTTTTTATGCCTTTGGCACTCGATAAAGGAGGGACTGACCATTTAGATTATTGATTCATTTGCACAGTCTACGTCCCTGCTTGTTAAAGCCCCAGTATATGTAGTCTGATTTAGGAAAATGTCTGAGATTTCTCATCCTACTAGTGCCAAATTATCAGCACTATACAAAAGCGCAGATACAATTCTGGTGAGCCTGTTAAGAAGGCTCTTTCGCTTGTAAGTAATCGATTGATCTCTGGCCTTTCAGAGAGTTTCTGTTTAGCCATCTTCTTTCTCTTCCTGAAAATGTAGTTTGTATAGATGGGTCAAGTTTTCGTTCTTCTGAAACACTTAAGAGGCAATTCCGTGAGATATGAGAAACACTACTGCAAGAAAATTGGCTGTCCTAGTACCTCTGCATTTAGATGATCAAATAAATGTTATTAAATATACAGAGGCTGAAATTCCATAGATTTATAGGCCTATATATTTTGTGCTGATAACGCATCTGAGTTTGTGTTTCAGCTTATTTCTTCGTCTTTCCTTATTCTGATTCCTGAAAGGTTGCCCAGCTGCTTTTTATGGAAAAAACTGTGCCAATGTTTGTCAGTGTCAGAACGGAGCAGACTGTGACCACATCACTGGCCAGTGCACGTGCAGGACTGGATTTACAGGCAAACAATGTGAGCAAAGTGAGTAGCAACTTGACTTCATTATTCTGTTTCTCTGGGGGATGTGTATCTCAGAATTCTTTGCAGAAATAGGCTTTTAAATGAGGTGTTGATGTCGGCAAGACAGTAACCCCAGTCACCTTATATAATCCATAGGGAGAAGAAGGCATCTCTGGAAAGCCAGACAGTCTGTTTAAGCATAGAGAAATATAGTGAATCCTCTGCAAATCAGGCCTTTCCATTCCCAGCCGAAAGTTAGGTGAGGTAAAAGCAAGTCACTGCACCCAGTGCGGGATGGATGTAGCCTTCCAGAACAACTTGTACCTAATTAATAGAAAAACACGACTGCACTGTGCCTTGCGAATGTTGTTGAGAGCAGCAGCAGGCTTCCCCAGGCACGGAGGAAGACACAAGGGTTAAAAGAAAAGTCCTTTCTGCTCTCTGCCTTCCAAGGAACGCTGGGGCTTTCTTGGCTAAGTTGTTGCTCTGTAGATGTGGACCCAATAAAGATTCATCTTTACAATGAAAACAGGTCAAGGGAAAAAATGTTGCTTGCCATTTGTGGAAGGATCTGTGTTTAACTTGAGCAGGGAGCGAGTGTTGAAGAATGAACTTCAATTACCTTGCAAGGGTACTGGCAGATCTTACTGTAATTGTTATCAAGGTCTTGCTGGCATATTTCGTGCACCGTGCCATACGGCTTCTTTTAAGAACAAAGAATTAGGGTAGGGGAAACTGTATGTGCTGTAGTTGAATAATTACTTGTTTGTCCAGTATAGTAAATCAAAAGAAAATTCTCACACGCTTACTTGGGTTCTAAATGCCAGGTGTAATCCATCTCACCTTACCAAGGCATTAATTCCACAGGGTTTTGTTCTGGTTTTTGCCAGTAAGGTAATACAGTAACATTCCTGCTAGATTTACAAATGAAAGCTGTAGCTTACTACATGGATCTTTATGGAAGTATTTGTACACAGAACTAAATTCATCAGCATCTTTTCTTCTTCCACATGCCTGCATTCAGCAAAGCGTGTGTTTCAGGACCAAATTCGCATGCTCGTGTGGGGATTCCATATGGCACCACTGTAACTCTGTAGCTGGCCAACTTGCTGTGAGTCTGTGTACACCCTCACTGCAACCAGAAACAAAATAGGAAACTAAAAACTTCTGCAGTAGAACTGCTTCGTAGCAGATTTTTATACAAGAAGCTTATAATTTGACCTCTGTACAAAGCCTGAGGCTTTCTTTTCTATCCAAACTATGAAGGTGTTTATTTATTTGTTTTTCTACTAGTTAATCTAAAAGTATCTCTTCATTAAGACTCCTTCCTTCTCCAAATCCTGCTGAATGAGCAATCACACCGCATTGCAGATGAAATGCCTAAATGCAGACAGCATTTCTGTGGTGCAGTCCAAAAATTTTGGCTTTATTCATTTTAAGTAGACTACAGGTTAATATCAGAATGAATATTAATAGTAATACTTTTATTTTGCTGTGATTGGGGACCTGCAGATGAAAGAAAGAGATACAACTTTAATATGCACTGCAAATTGTTATACAGACACTGGCTACTGTTCATTACTTAATATTAAATTTTGGCTACTAGAAGTTACTTAGAGACCAATGTTGAGAAGGCATCATCAAGCTATGCAAAACATATGCAGTGACACACAAGAAGTCATATCTTAAAGCAAACTGTACATATTCTAAAGAATCATAGCAAGTGTGCATGCATTCAATAATGCTTCCTCTCCATAGAAATAAGTGGGAAGTGACAGAAGTTGTTTCTTTGAATTTATTATTGAATAGTGCCTCAAGAAATATAGGAAGCTGCCTACAGATTTATTGTAATAGCCCATCATGGTAATTGTATGAATAAATTTCTCAGCTGAACATTCAATCACTTTGTCTTTGATAGAAAGACAGAATAGAAATTCCTTCTATACTAGGAAGCCTAATACAGAAGCAGAGAGAATCAGACCATTCAGATGCTCAATTCTGTAATTCCACCTACAATGTTCGATCCACCTTCTAGCACTAGTAGGGAGAAGTATGAAAGCATGCAGGATTTGTTTGGTAAAAGTCTCTTGTGTTTATATGAAAGTACGTTAAAACTTTTCTTTGCAACTCCCCCCGTGGAAAAAAATAAATGCCGAGTTGGTGGAGAACTCTGTGCTCTCTTGAGGTGGTGTCTGCAGCTTCTGAGCTCATGCCCTGTTAAATTCTCTACACTTGTAACATATACCAAGCCTTTGAAAGTCTCTGTATGTGTTACTGGTTTCATCCCTGTGAAGTCTTGCATGACTTTTCCAGAAAGTTACAGCTTCGTAATTAATTCCCCAAATTGTACATGAAATACATTTATCTCCTGCTTTAAAATAATAATAGTCTAACACTAGCTTGTTATCCTAGAGACGCGGAAACCAGGGAGACATTTCTACTGAATTTGCCATGGCAAGCATTTCACCCACTTCCGAAAAAAGTAGAATTCTTTCCAATCTTTTTCTTTGGCTTCCCAGAGTGCTCACCAGGAACATTTGGTTACGGTTGCAAGCAACTATGTGAATGCATGAATAATGCTACGTGTGACCATGTCACAGGTACTTGCTACTGCAGTCCAGGCTTCAAAGGAATCCGATGTGATCAAGGTACAGTGAAATTCCATCAGTAAAATCTCTCTCTCTTTCTCTCTCTCTCTTTTTCTTTCTCTCCCCCTCCAACGATGTGCTTGCTTTAAAAAAATGGTATTTCAAAAATGAAATGCATGATTCAATTTACAGTGTGTTATGAATTACTTTTAACAGCGGCTCTTATGATGGAAGAATTAAACCCCTATACTAAAATTAGCCCTGCTCTTGGATCAGAGAGGCACTCAGTGGGAGCAATCATTGGAATTATTATTCTCCTTCTAATTATTATGGTCTTGCTGGCACTGTTTGTGTGGTATCGACGGAAACAGAAGGAGAAGGGCCATGACATGCCAAGTGTATCTTATACTCCAGCCATGAGGATGACTAATACAGATTACTCACTTTCTGGTAAGGGTCTTTTTATGTTAATCAAATATAGACTCATATTCCTGTATGTTGGGGAAATATAAGCTTCTGTGATGTATAACATGCGTTACTGAGCCTCAAAAATAATGACACTTCTGTTCTGCCCTTGAGTACCATGATCTTTTAACACTTAACAGGGACAGGAAAGCAAAAGTAACTTAAAACTGATTGAAGCTGCTCTGTATAGGAAAGTCCACTTAACACCATACAGGACACACCTAGGCAAGAAATATGCTGCATGGAATACATCAACTCCATTTTTTCAAATCAGGTGCATTCCTATTGCAGTGCAGAGAAGTTTCTCTTTTGTGATACCTTCAGAAGAAGACTTTTTTTGCTTGAGGAATGGGATTGACTGGGTCAATCATAAGGTTTTATTTTTGACTATGTTGCAATTTGTGATTTGAGGCATCCTATTCATTCACTTTCTCCTGTGTACAGACCAGTCCCCATCGTCTAGACAGCTGGTGTGAATTTTCTTCGCAAGAGCTGAGGAAAGCAGGAGAGAGGAAGAGGAAGGCTCCTTAAGAGCAAAAACTGTCACACTGAGATCACATTTCTTGCTTCTTTCTACCTTCTGCTACTGCTATGGAGGACAGCTTTTCTTGACAGATTGGCTAAACTTTGGAGGATGTGATCTCGTTGTTAACGCTGCCATTCTTCTTCATTCCTCTATGGCCAATATCAGATAGGGTGCCAGACAGCAGACGCCTTTACTTCCTTCTGGTTTCCTCCGATCTGTCTCTAGTAGGAATTTCCTCAGGCTTTGGTGCCCTCTGAGCACCCTTCACCTCTTCACTTCCCTTGAAATGGCTAAAACTGCGAGTCAGAGTAAATACAAGCTCCTGAAATGGGCAGAGGTTGGCCTAGCAGCTCTGCTTTCCCCTTCTGGGGAAAGTTCTGGGCTCCCCAGTTCAAGAAGGATGTCCAGTTCTGGGCTCCCCAGTTCAAGAAGGATGAAGAGCTACTGGAGAGAGTCCAGTGGAGGGCTACAAGGATGGTGAGGGGACTGGAGCATCTCCACTACGAGGAGAGGTTGAGGGAACTGGG
>Ga0065711_1026846_pt1 | contig 58443 bp, 33 predicted proteins | sample Hoacrofraction12_FD_59098 | JGI IMG/M metagenome (GOLD analysis project Ga0065711, IMG submission 59098) | Hoatzin crop microbial communities from Cojedes, Venezuela - Epithelial fraction 12 v2 (version 2) | ecosystem: Host-associated > Birds > Digestive system > Esophagus > Crop | place... | reverse complement strand
AAAAAAAAAAAAAAAAAAAAAAAAAGAATCCTGTATTTTGGCTTCTATATAAATCAAGAAAAAAAGAAAGATGACAAGAATTCATTTGCAGATGAGATGGACTTGAGGTGTACTTGAACAGCTTTACACCATGAGTCTCTTCATTTGTGTGGAGTTACAAGGCTCCTGTCATGTTTAGGGTCAGGCCAAAGAGAAGGGCAATGAGTTTGTTTTTAACACAGCAATCCTATCAGTCAGAAGCAGACACAAGTTTCCCAGGTGATCAAAGTACATTTTGAACCAGCTGACTTAGGCAGCTAATATTAATTTTGGGGGGATTTGGGTCAAATATGAAAGGATTTAATCCCCACATAGCTAATCCTCCCAAAAGCTAATTTAAATGGAGACTGATCTGTCAGTTACAGCATTGCTTCACCACACAGCATAACTTCTGAATTACTGAGCCTTAATTTAGCTTGAAAATCTATTGAAGTACTCTGTTACTAGTTCAAATAAAATGGAAGAAAATGACTGAACTGAGAAAGAAGAAGTCTAAGTTGTTTCACCCATCATTGAGGATGGACCCCTTTCACTTAAATTCTGTTTGGGGAGCTTGCTCAGCGGTGGATCTTGGTGATGTTTTTTGTATTTTTTAGTCAAATGTGACCAAAAATGCAGATTCAAGGCAAAGAAAATTATCTTTGAATTTGTCCGTTTATAGAACCAGCTTTTTAAGCTGACAGAAAAAGAAATATAGATGTTTAGTGTCAATATTTTCTCCTAAAATCCCTTTGTTATTTTGAAACAAAATCTAGCTTTTATACCTGAAGAACGTCTTGAAGAGCCTGCCACCTCCTGCACTCTCAAAACGACACATTTCACGTCTGGTTGACCAAAACAGTCTGTTTGACAAAAGACAAAACATTATGGCTATTAATTTCTGTGTCAAAACTTAACATGTTCCATTTCAGGTCACTCTAGAACAATACCTTTGACGTGAGGGTTCGCTCATTAGCCCCAATTGTCTGTTATTTGTGCAGCTCTTCTCTGGGAGTCTGACAAGTCAAACAGCAAGAAGAGACCTTGGTAAAAGCTGAGCTGTGGATCTGGCCTGACAGAGCACAGAAAACATTCTAATTCAATTATGAAAGGTGTTCTGCTTATGTCTAAAATTGGTTAAAATTCATGACTTCTGAGTCATTTTCCACACAACAAATGTTTTGTCAGACTCCGCAGTGATAACGTAGCAGTGTTTTAATGGCATTATTGAAGACAATGACATAAGCAGCCTCCTTAAATTGCCAGAAGTTTTGCGCTCGCTAGTAAACACAGCTCAGTCTTGGCTGATTAGATGTGGAAGTAATTTATCCAATTGAAATGCTCAGTCTTTTGCCAAGATTTTGTGTGTGTGTATGTGCTGGACTGATTGAGAGTATAAGGCGTGCTAAGATGGGAATCTCTCCTAGGTTTGGGATAATGTTACTCTTTTCTGAGCCCTACTTGCTCCCCTAGTTTGCTGCCACTCATCATAAGGATGTTTTCAAAAGAGAAGAGGAGGGTGCAGGGTTGCTTTTTCAACCTGTTGGTGTATTCAGCCTTCTGAGCTCTCATTGTCTTCTGCTTCTGCATCACACTCTGCAGCATTCGTTTTCTCTGAAAAAAACCTGGCTGCCACACTTCATTTCTCCTTGGTCAGCTCCACGTTGGGCGTTTATCAAATTCTCCTTCAAAGCAGTGTTAAGGTTCCTATGGATTCCAATAAGTGCTGGAGCAGAGCTTTGAGCTATACTACCCGCTTTGTTTTATGTTGGCAGGTCAGTCTCCGTCTTTACATTTTTCAGCCTCTGAAAGCTGCCCCTCTCTCGGTGTCTATTCTCCCCTTTCCTCCCCATGACCAACTGCGAGTGCCTCACTGGCACCGAAAGGTCTCAGAAACGTACTCAAAGCATCTCCCGATGACAGGGGACATTTGCTCCCCTGCCTCTCTGGCTGTGTAGCAGAGAGGGGACCGAGGTGCACAAGGGCCGCTTTGCTCTCTGGGGAGGAATTGCTGGAGGCACCTGGAGTTTTTTGCTGCTGACAAGAAGCAGCAGCTTGGCAACTGCCACAAGCAGGCCAGAATGATCAGCTGCCTTAGGATCGCAGCGAATAAGTTTACTCGGCAAAGCTAAAAAAGTTTTCTCCCCGACCTGGGATAGCTGAACACCCTGCTGTCCGCTAAGCTTGACTGTGGGATGAGGGCACGTCATCTCTTCCCTGCCAAACAGGGGCACCCAGCCACTGCACAGTGCCTTGCAGGGTATCACTCACCTTGGGGCACCATGTGCTCTCTTCAAGGCCGTCAAGAGTTTGACGGGAAGGGCAGGAATTGCTAAGATTTGCTTCGTCCATCCCTCAGCTGAATACACCCTTCTGGCCAAGTACTTGCTATTTGTGTGCAAAAATATAAAATTTGCTGTGTCAGCCCTTTTTTCCCCTCTACTTCCCCTGTGTTTATTTGTCTTTTCTGAAGTTTAATGCGCTGTAGCCAGTTTAATAAAATATGACAGTAAAGATCCAAGCTTGCCTATGCTAGAAGTCATTACTTTTATTTAGCACTAGAACTTCCTGTGGCTGCTAGACAGATAAAGGACAGAGTGGCTCCGGAGCCGCAGGCGTCATTCTGTATTAGCCAGTTATTTTTTAAGCTTTTTTGCTAGACATAATTGCCGAAAATAGTACTGCCGGTAAAAGCAACCTTAATGTTTATACCAATGTGAAACACTCCTAATAAGGAACTTTTTTATACAGGAATAAGCAAAGTTGGTTTGCTTTATTTTGTTCCTCTTCCTCCAAGAGACTTTAGCTAATCTGGGGACGGAGGTTAAGGAAAGCTCGGAACATTACTTTCCCTTTAATCCTTAGATCCCTCAGCTGACTCTACACTTTGTTTTCACGCTGAAGGGGAAAAAATATTTTCCTGGCAGGTTGAGAATGATTTTTCCATTAATCTTTTCTTTTGGAGCCAAGATACATTTTTTTCACAGAGATCTGATGTGACATAATACTGTACCTGGAATTTCATACTAAAGAGAGTGGAAAAACATTTTCACCACAGCAAGCACTCACAGCTGGGCTACAAACCCCCCAGCAAAGCCAAGAAGCCATAAGAGCAATTTAAAAAGGGGACAGGAAGGGAATATGGGGCACAGTCATTTCCCATAGGGAAGAAAGTTCTGAAATGTCGTGCTATTAAAGCCTTTCAAAGATAAACTGATAGAATATGGTATGTAGTGGCACAGGCCAAGAATTATCTTGCTTGAAAGTTATCTCAGCAGTTTGAAATCCTATTAATTAAAAAAAAAAGCATGTCAGGGCAGAATCTCAAAGTGTAAATGCGAGGAGCAATAAAAATGTTTCAGATTAATACAATTCAACGCAGAACAGAAACTGCTTCTGCAATTAAATACATATGTACATGATCTTGGATTTATGAATGTTGATAGAATCCACCCATCTCCCTATTTTTGGCTTATCAGTGTTTTCTTTCAACATTTAAAGCGTTTTCTTCAAAGTCCGGAGCTGGAGCATCTCCAGGCAGTTTAACTGTCCAGATGTGGAGTGGATTTCCTAAACACTTGCAGCATGGGGAAGACATGATGGTTTTTGCTTGAAAGCCAATGAAAAGAAGAGAAATGTTTTCAAATTCTGACTTGGTTTTCAAAAGGACTCACTGGAATGTGTCTTGAAAAATTCCCAGGCCTCAAAAGACAAACATATCTGTCTCGATATATGTCTAATCATGGTTCTGCTGCTGCATTTGCTGTGGCTGCCTGTGCCTTCACAAGACACAGCCATTCCTGAATTGGTTTTGTACCCATGGTGATGCACAGTGAAGCATTCAAAGGACTTTGGTTGGAGTACTAGATGGCTGAATTTCTCCTTCAGCCTGATAGAGGTCTACGTTGTGTTTCTTGGTACTAGAAATCCCAAATCAATACCAGAATGGGAGATAGATTCAACAAAAAGGGTTCTTCTGTCAAATATTTTTCCACCAGGAGGAAATTTCTTGGTTACGATATGCCACAGCTTAGTGCTTACTTGAAGTGCAGTTACCCAGACTCCGCTTTGTCCTCCGTGGCAGTCAGATTTGTTGTCTCCCAAGAGCAAGGTAGATGTAGTGCGCTTCATGCTCTCATGACGCATTACTGTTGCAAAAGGCAGGTATTTCTTTTCTTTTTGGCAATGTCCTGGTGGCATCCATCCTGTGAACAAGACTATTTTGTGGCAAGTAATATTGGCTGAAATGACATGCCAGAAATCCTCTAATCACAGGATCTGATTTTTTTTGGATCGGCTTGAATTTTCAACTATGCGTTAGCTCAGCTCCCAAAGAAAGACTGGACAGCCCCGGGAGCCAGTCCCATTCGTTTAGCCCTGATGTGTGTGGTAGCTGCTCAAATCTCCATCACTCATTGCTTCATTTAATGCTTCATTTAGTATGTTTCCAGGCCATGAGGAAAAATGAGCCTTGGTGTAAATGAATATCACCCTCTGAAACTCTATTTCTACCTGCATATAGCATACCTGAGCTTGGCCTGACATTTCTAGTGACTGTAGCTCATTTCCAGAGGTTTACTCCACTGAGGCAGCCAGGAGGGTGCTGGTGACTTCCCAGTGGGATGGCACTTAATATACTGGAGATACTTGCTTACGCAGGGCTGGCGTACGATTGCTTAGTCACACCACTGACAGCTACCAAAGATGGAACATGGAAGATTGATCACATGGGAGACTCTTTCTGTCATCACTATATTTTTCGAGCTAGTCAGCCTTGACTACACTGCAGAAATACAGAAATTATTGGTTTGTGCTCTATTGTCACCTGTACAGGCAGCATTTGATAGCGATGGCATAGAAGAAAAACTACCAGCCACAACAGCTGCTCCTGTTTCAGAATACCCACTGCTAGGTGCGGTGTTTCAGGTGTTGAAGGGCTGTGAGCTGTGTAACTGCAAGCAACCACTGCTGTTGTGTGCAGTGCCTTCGCGTGAAGCTAGCCTACAGAGACAAGGCATCGAGTCATACTCTTCATCTTAAGCTGAAGTCCTGCACGCTGCTTCCCTCTCCTGAGAAACTCATGCACACGGTGGGCATGCTGTTGGAAATGCTCCATCCGTCTCACCAAACACAGGGTCCAACTCAGCTTCACCATCCACCCCAGCTCAGCAAAGCAGCCACTTCCTACACATGTGTAATACAAAGGTTTTTCTTACATTAAAAATTCCAGTAAGTCTCAGCCCCTTTGCTCTATGCCCTGGGCTCCACGTGGGCTTACTACACTCTATTTGTATGGCTCTCTGACGAACTGTTTCTGAGAATTGTGTGAAAACAAAGAGAAAAGTTGTATGTAAGGGAAAACCTACTGCCTGTGTTTGAAATCAGTTCCCAAATCTGTGGCTGGCTAAACCTCACCCTGATGTTATTGTGTGGTTACGGATTTTGGATGTTCTTTTTGCTGGGAGCAGCGAAGCCAACATGCACCCGTGCTGCAGAAGATCTGCTAAGGGTAAAAAACAACCGTGTACTGACGCTGAATGCAAAAGTCAAAACAGGGGTGGGAGCCTCTTTCGGCAAAATCCATCAGGGTCTTGGTGTTACAGAGGGTAGGAAAAGGTTGGGGAACTTGTGTAACATTGCAGCCCAAAATAGGGCCATAACACAAAAACAGTAGGAAGCGAGACAAATAATCCTCAGGACTCATTTTCCTCTCTCCCTTTCCATCTGTCCTCTCTCCTTAAATCTTGCAATTTTCATTTCCCTTTTAGCTTTCTGTCTCTTTCAAGGCTAATTTTATTTTCTGTTTGGGGAGAAAGCAAGTGATTTTTCTTTGTTCACTGAACGAGCTGGTGCTCTGCTGCGAGTGACCGGGGAGCAGCCTGAGCAACCTGCGCAACCTGCTTGCATTGCCAGGTGTTGTTACAAAGTTGATTATAGACTCTTTGCCTTCCGAAGGGTCTTTCAGCTAAGCTATAAAACAGAGGTTACGCCTCCCTATGATCCTTAAAAATCCTTTATCATGACCCGGTATCCTGATCAAATGTCAATACTTCTTTTCTGGGATCCTGTTGTAATCCTTGCATACGGCTAACAGGAGAGTGTTCCAAGCTACATTTGACTTTAGGAATGCCAACATTGCAGTGGCAGGTGACAAAATACCCAGTACATAAAATATTTCTATTAAAAAAATAGTGCCATCCTCATCTGCATTAGCAATCCTTTAGCAAATGTACCCCTGTGCTGGGAAGATGTAGTGGCCAGCAACAGGCACTCATGAAGTGAAGGACTTTTTCTCCCATTTGCATTTCCCCTTCAACCCAGCTTCACAAAGCGGCTTTGGCACCATTCAGTGCCTTCTCTCGCTACCTTCCTTTCAGTATTATGTCTACTGCCAGGCCCTTTTATTATTCATCCATGCTGACTGGCACTCCAGTACCTGCACCCCACAAGCCAGTAATTTTCCTGCAACCACAAGTTGGATTTATTCAGATGTGACAAACCGGTTTTTCACTCCGGAGCTGGGCGACATGTCCTCATGCCCCTACAAGACCTCCATGCAGGCGTTGGGTGCTGCAGACCTGGCCCATCTTCCCTCTCCCTCTGCAGGTCCAAGAGGCTGAAACACCTCTGGCAGGTCTGTGCCTGACCTTCCCCGGGCTGAGGGACAACCAGCAGGGTCCTGGGCAGCGCACAGGGATTCAGAGTTTTCTTACTTTCTCCGGCAGCAGAGACAGATGTCTTAGGACCGTTTTCAGAACTGAATCCCTCCCTGTGCCGTAGCTGTTGTAAGTGCTTTTGAGACACCATCTTTCTGCCACGTGTGCATGCCCGCCGCATTTCGGCCATGAGCGTATCCTCTTCTTTCTTCCCTGCTCCTAGTTCTGGCCATGTCCCTTGGCAGCCCTATATATTTATACTTCTGACGTAAATTAATATAGACAATTACTATGGGGAAAATAGACAGTGAGCTATTAATTTAGTGGATCATTTCTTTGCTCTGTTCAATTTGTCTAGTTGGTACAATCTGCTTTGACGCTCCCTTCCCGCAACAAAAGCAACAGCCTTAACGCTGGGCAGTTTGCACTGCCCTTATTTCATAGCTACTGTTACTGGTAGCTCTGGTGCTTTTAATGCTTGCTGACATGACACCTCACTGTGGCAAGAAACGTTTGTTTCTTCCAAAGGTCACAAATGTATCTTGAAATCATGTATGCAAAATTTTTAGTCGACGTTAGTATTATGATTGTTCAGAAAGCCAGGCCAGCAAGACTGCAGGGGAAACATGGCAAGTCTGAATGAATGAAATCCGACTGAGGTTGTAGAGACCCCTGTTCTATAAAGTATCTCACAATTTGGTGAGAAAACGTTGCCCACAATAGGAAGGCCAATGCAATTTCTCTGTTTGCTTTTGGTTTTTAACTGCTTTATTTTATTTTAAATGAAATTTTGTACCATTGTTTCCAGAAAAGTATGTTTGAAGGAGTTGAAATACTAAAGGGTAATTTTGGGTAGGATGACCCTTCCGGCAACTGCTGCATTTTAATTCACAGAACCACTGCAGAGATGAGAACTTCTACAGCTTCTTACCCCAAAGACTTCTCAAAATTTAGGGCTGGGTTCCTCAGCTTCTGAAATTTAACATGTGCTGTTGGATGGAGTCTCCAATCTACCCTCTAATTCTATGTTTTCCCCAAATATTAATTGCACATTTATTGGAGCTAAGGCTGTTTCTCTGTTGTTGCTGAAGTGCTGTTACTTGCTTTCTGTTTCTACAGGGTTGCAATATTTTTATCCCCTTCTAATGGATGGGAATTTTTTTGCTTTAGTCTTTGTTGCTTAGGCTCACTCTTTCCCTTCTTTACTAAAATGTAAATGTGGTTATTCTAGTAGATATAATCATTGTCTCAGCTACTGGTTGAGTTGGATACACAAACCTGTACACATGTGTGCAGATGCACACACACATGCACACGTGCACGCGTAGCCTAGAATATGTGACGCAATGCCTGACTTTTGCCCCTCATGTCTCATTGCCTATCCCTGGCTGCAGTCTGTGGCAGTTCAGCTGGTGGACTCTGCTCTGCTGGGAGACACAGAACAACCTGTTCAGCCACCGTCCTCCAGCAAGTTGCCTAGTAGGACTTCCAAATTTGCTATACCTTCAGTAACATGGCTTAACTCCAGCAGGACAGCTCTAAGACCCTGAGTTTTTTTGCTGTTCCAGGAAATGTCATTCACAATGGCCCCTTTTCATCCTGTATTCAGCTCTGTGTGTTTAAAATTAGACTTTTGATTTAGGGTCTTCTACAAATGCACATCTGCTCCATGGAGCTCTTATAGCTGCAGAGCTTTGCCCGGCCTCCCGAACAAACTTCAGTGCAGGCACAGCTGTCCTCAGGCACATGGACACCTCTACCCTTGCTCAGTGCCTGAAGGAGCCCACCCCAAAGAAGTGCCACTCCGGAGCAGTTCTGGCACCATGTCCGCTGCTGCCATGATTCTCCAAAATTATGGGCGTGGGGAAAGAGACCCCATGTGCTGTATTGCAAATCTGGGTGTACCATAATGAGCAGTGGATGTGATCATGTGGCAAACCCTGCATTAGCTATAGTGAGCCCCACTTCTGGACCTCCTGCAGAGCTATAACACTTTATAGACTATCTGCTTACAGATCATACGCAGCTTGGTATCATGCCAAGGCTATGCAGCAGGCAGCTAAGAGACCTATGTGCTGGTCTGGATGAAGACCAGGTGATTTTCGAGGCAACCTCTTTTCCAGGCTTTGCATATCTCCTGGGAGGCAGCTGATATTTGTGGTCTCCAACTTTCTTAAAAGACCTGCCCATCCTTTGTTTTATAAATTTAAGCCCTTCCCATGAGCTTTTTTTCAGGCTGAGTGCCTCCTAACACCTCGCACGCACAGCTCACAACTCCAGTAAGAAGCATTTCCAATGGCCTCTGCTCTCCTTTAGTGGGTCTGTGCCCACATCTCTCCAGGCATGAGCTCTACGAAATATACAGATACTACAGACACAGCAAAGTGTGAACGCTCAAGTAGTGATACTATATACTTTCATAGAATCATAGAATCATTAAGGTTGGAAAAGACCCCCAAGATCATCAAGTCCAACCGTCGACCCAACACCAGCATGCCTGCTAAACCATGTCCTGAAGTGCCATGTCTACGTGTATTTTGAACACCTTTCCTCAATCTGAACTTCTTTCCAGGGTCTCTCATACACTAGCTTGGATTTGATTGAATATAATTGGCTGTGTTTTGCTCACACAGATTTATCCTAGGGAAATACCACCTGATACATGTTCAAAGGGCTGTGGAGACCACTCCAAACCAGTGGGAGTTAGGCACTCGACATCCCTGCGGATCTGGAATAATAAGGGTGTAATACAGAGCTAGCAGCAGGCAATCCATATAGCACCATCCTGAAGACACGTGATCTGTTGCCAAAGAGGTTCACAGAATCACAGGACAGTAGGGATTGGAAGGGACCTCTGTGGGTCATCTAGTCCGTCACCCCTGCCGAAGCAGGGTCACCTAGAGCGGGTTGCACAGGACCGCGTCTAGGCGGGTCTTGAATATCTCCAGAGAAGGAGGAGACTCTACAGCCTCCCTGGGCAGCCTGTTCCAGGGCTCCATCACCCTCAGAGTGAAGAAGTTCTTCCTCATGTTTAGCTGGAACTTCCTCTGCTTCAGTTCGTGCCCATTGCCCCTTGTCCTGTCACTGGGCACCACTGAAAAGAGTCTGGCCCCATCCTCCTGACACCTACCCTTACGATATTTATAAGGTCCCCTCTCTGCTTTCTCTTCTTCATGCTGAACAAGCCCAGCTCCCTCAGCCTCGAGGGGAGAGATGCTCCAGTCCCCTCACCCTCCTCATCGCCCTCCGCTGGACTCTCTCCAGTAGCTCTTCGTCTTTCTTGAGCCGGGGAGCCCAGAACTGGACGCAGCACTCCAGACGGGGCCTCACTCGGGCAGAGCAGAGCCACTGAGGAAAGCAGTTTCAGGCCCGAGGAGCGGACCGAGGGTCCCTCCGGTGCCGGGAGCCGGTCCCGGGGCCGTGCTCCGCTCGCTGCCCCCCCCTGCTGGTCACCGCGGCGAACAGCACAGCCCGGGCCAGGCTCCCCTCCCCGCCCCCGGCACAGCTTCTCCTCAGAAGCTGGCTGCGAACGCAAAAGGAAATAATGCTGATGTCCTACGGGCGGCAATGCTCCTTTTTCACCTTTTTTATAGGTAGAGAGGGAAAAAAGGTAATTTGCCGGAAAAGCAAAATAAATGGGACGCAAAATGAGAGCTGTGGCAGGAGAGATACTGGCTAAATGTGCAGCGCACGGAGATGGGCTGAGGGAAAGCAGCTTTGAAGGTTTAGAGTCAAGGTCAAACGAAGGCTGTGGTTCAAGTCCAGATTGAAAAATATTAACACTTCAACACATCTTGCTTTTCCAGGATGTCAGTTCTTTTTAAATGAGAATCTCGGGATGGGGCCTTTGTGAGTTTGGATGGGACTGCAAATAAAACAAATTCAGATGCAACGCTGCTTCCCTCTCCTCCTAAAAATCCCCTTCAAATGGCTTAGCTTTGAAATCTCGGATTCCAGTCTGATTCAAATACCAAGCAGAGTAAAGGAAAAGGCATTACAACATTGGATAATTATAAACGATAGTGACACGCTCAGAATTTTTAAGCCTGACAGTTTAAGCAGCCGTTGCTTATATAGAATCTAGATTTTATCAACTTGCATTTCTTTCTTCAAATCCAACCCTGCTGCCAAGTCATTCTTTATTATTGAAAACAAAATCTCCATCCATTTTTCTCAGTGGTCCTGCTACGAGTAAACAAAACACACAGCTTGGATAGAAGGCAGACTTTGCTCGCTGTCGTCTTCTTTTTCTCTCTTTTTGCTGGATCAGCCATAACTTACTGCATTTTTCTAAAGCCCGACTAGCATTTGCAAGTTCTGCACAATGGCCCAGTATTTCTGCCATTCCTGGCTTCCTCCGCTCCTCCTTGCGCATTGTCCTGTTTGTCAGGAGTAACGCCAGGAAGCTCAGAGCGGGGTCGGATGTGGAAAGCTGGTGCGTCCTCTGGATCAAACCCCTTCAGGAGGGCTCTGAATGATGTGACGGCATGTGGACTCTGCCCGCCAGTAAACGTCCAAGACGGCGAGGGTTGCAAAAGGCCTAGCCAGTCTGACGTTCCGGCATGAAAAGCGGCACGTTCCTGTCTTGAGCAAATAAATACAGTGAACAGAAAGGCCTCCTCCTTCGGCTGCTGAGTCAGGTGGCGAGGTGCAGGCAGGCAAGATGTTCATTTTCTGTGTTCAAGCACTGGGTCTTTTGTGGCTACATGGTTGATTTACTATATTTTCCAGTATGGAGGGAGGAGGAGCTTGCAGGAGGAGCTGTGGAAGAACATGGATTTCCATGCGGATCATCACACTGAGGGCCATTCTTCAAGGAGAGGAAAGAAGCTGATTTGAGCCTGCTCTAATCCCCGCATTAGACTCCCATTCTCAACTAAAGTGGCTGCACCACGACTTCACTTAAGTCCTGCAGAAACAAAGTGAACTTGGGCAAATTGAACTGGTTTAACTCCAGACAGGAGCATCCCCATGGGAGTTCAATGTGGTTAAACGAGTCCTCTGCAGTTTCACATTTTTGATAAATTTGGATGGATTTTCCTATCTAACTTTATACCCATAACACCAACTGTGGCAGATCTAGGGAACATTTTGCTTCTTGAAGTCCCAGAAGCCCTTTCCAACACATTTAGTAGACCAGAAGTCTAATGTGAACAACCAGTAAAGCAAAGATTAATAACAATATGGCCACAGTCTGTAAGAAATGGAGTAATGTATTTTATACTCCCAGGTTTCAGGTATTTTGTGATTCATTACTCAGAGCAAAGATCAGACTTGGATTTGTTCTTTGAAAATACAGATTGCTGGAAGCCTTGTGAGTAGAGACTGCTAGGCCTATATTAATTAAAGTAGCCTGCATCTTCTCTTTGTGACAAGCTGCAGTCAGCATAATGTTAAAAACCACGCCTGCCGACTGCATGTATGGAAAATGGAGGGTGCAGCCTCCCCTTCCTTCTCAAATCACAGCACTGCCTCAAAGTCAATATAGCAGGGGTTGCTTTCATTAGTTTTCAAGCTTCTGAGTTTCCTATGTTCAAGCTTTTCTGAATTGCAGATCAAAAAAGAGATATATCCAGTAAAAACTTTATAATCCCATGATTTCAAGAGCAGAAGTTTGAAGTAAATCCGCACATTTTCATGTGAAAATTGCAATTCTGTAGCTGCCTGCATTCCATACAAGGCTGCCCAAAGTATTTCATTTAGACAAGTTAACCTACCTGGTGCTGGCAGTGGCTGTAAAACCCCCAGAAATGGTGGCTTTTCCATTTGTTTCCATGTTCAGCTCGTAGAACATACTCATGACATGAAAATGCCATAGAAATGCAAGATAATTATTATCATTATGTAACTCCTTAGCATCTGGGAGCAGAATTAACAATTTGAGTGGTGTCTATAAGAAAACCAGAATACATTTCAGTAAGCCTGTCATTTTTGATCTCTCGAGTAATCTTAAATAAAATTGCACTGGCTTAGTCAGTGTGAAAAAAGCGCACAACTTCTTTTAATCTTCACTGTGATGATAATACATGTATTCCTTCATTTAAATAAAATCTCTGAACAGCACCTGGGATTTTATGGAGAAATCCTTCACTGGTGATTTGTATGCAGCACACTTACGTATGAAATGTCAGAATTGCATGGGCAAGGACAGCAGTGAAATTTAAAGGGTGATGGGTAAGACAGATGGCAGAGCAGAAGTGGTCTGCATTGCCATGGAGAAAAGCCTGATGCCATCCTTAGCAATCAGTGCTCGAGCCTGCAAGAATCTGGCTGCTATGGAAGCATCTGAGCCAACTCTGGGTGTTGCAATATGCCGGTTTTCCAAGAAACAGATTGATGTACAGTGTGTACTATTTTTTATTTTCTTGAGGGAGGAGGGGAGAACTATCTCTGGTTTTGGGGCTGTCATCTGGCTTTGAATTTTGTCTTATGAATGCATTTATTGACAGCTAGGAAGATTTCTTTGAAATAGAGATGATATTGTGAATATTGGCATATCCTCCTTGGAAATTACTTCTTTCTTTTCCCCCAAGGGAGAGCAGGAAACCACTATTTGTTCAGAATCTACTGATTTCTACTCACTGTTCTATATTTAATCTGTCAGAAAGGTCCCGTGTTCCTTCCCTGAGACCGGTAACAGTGTTGATCTCTGCTTTTCGGGGAGTTTCACTACCCTTTGCGCGTTGTTGCCATTGTGAGGGGACTACACTCCCGAGTGGCCAGTTAGAGCTGATGCTCAGGCTGAAAAGAGGTTCCCCATCATTGGGTCACGCTCGAGGCCACGTCAGATTGTAACTGGGTCTGGGAAGGAAGCAATCTGGGAGCCCAGACTTCTGGGATTGGAGTAATTGCTGAGCAATACAGGGAACCAGGATTGACAGAAAGTGAGAATATTCCCTGAAAGAAAGCGTGAAAGCTTTCTGCCTTCCAGGGCTGAAATTCTCTGGAATTATAAAGGTCTACCAGAGAGTTTAAACAGTGACTCAGTCTGTAACTGCAATCAATGGGTGCCAAAATAAAGATAGTGAAGTCAAACTAATTTTATTTCTGACCATTGCTTTTTCTAAAGCGCATGATGATTGTGAAAGTTTCCGTTTAATTTGCGAGAATGCAGCTGGATGTGGAAATGTATTATAGGAGTTTGAGTGGTACAGGCAGCCCACAGGCAGCCCATGAAATGTGAGTGATGTGTTTTTAAGCAGCAAACCAACAGGCTGGCGACAGCACAGACAAGCCCATGACTGGTCCGATGAGCCAATGTTACGATTTCGGGAAAATGTTGAACTCTTGGTAGGAGACTAGGCTGAGTCTAAAGTACAGCAAAACACTCAGTAAAAGCTAAACCCCTGACAAGATAATTAAGACATAGCCTGAGAGGAAAGTCGCCAGCTGCGGTGAAGCTCACAGAGAGTGGGCAGTTCTCTGAGACCTCACCCTGGCAGCAGACCCGAGGCAGAAAGTGGTGTGAATCTCCAGCAGACAGTATATAAAAAATACGAGCTGCACAGACTGTGCAAAATCCCACCCACAGGCAGCGCCTTGCATGTGGGGAGCGGTACTGCAATGGGTCGTGCTCCCTTGGGAGAGACGGCAGCCCTGAGGGTGTGACAGCAGTGACACGGGTGCCAAAGGGGACCCAGCGAAGCAGTGTGCAGCACTGCTACAGACAGTGAATGCCAGCAGATGGGATGTGGGTTCATTTTCAGTTGGGCAGGAGCATGCAAGCTAGGGTGGTTTCAGAAGCAAGGCTCTTACAGTAGTGGATGAGCAGTCATAGGAGGGAAAATTCAAATTTCACAGAAAAAGCCCTTCTCCGAGTCTGATACAGCCGGTATCAGTTCTGATGACAGATAGGAGAGGGAAAGGCCATATGCTAGAGGGATGGGGGTGGAAATGACATAAACAGCAACTCAGCAGTATTTCCTTATGCTGCTTGTGTCTAGACCATTATAGCTGAGGTCACTCCAGTCCAATTTCTGGACTGCGGGATGTAGAATCTCTCCTCAGCCCTGAATCTTCACCCTTCTTCAGGGAGCAGAGCCTGCAAAGGTCAGATGATGGCTTGGGGAATGTTTCTCTTCCTTTATTTTGACAGAGGAGAGAAGGCTTTGCCTAAGAGCAGCCACCAGTCTTAGTTGTGGACCCTGTTTTTAGGAGATCCTTCTTGCAAAGAGAGATGAGGAGAAGGGTGTTCTCCTTTCCTTTTCAGCCTCCTCTCTCCTGGAGTAGGAGCCCAGACAAATCCATTGCAGGGTCCAGGAGAAACACAGAAGAGACTGGAAGACGATACCTCCTTTGCAGGAGAGGGGGATGCTGGCACCGAGCATCCCAGTGCCTGGGATTCTCCCACTGGGAGACTCCCTTGGGCCTTCTAGAAAACATGCGGCTTCAACGGGCAAATTAATGCTCCAGATAGGAGTGTGGAAAAGAGAGCTGAGAGAAAAATTAATTATGAACAGGACGTAATCATGCCATAGCACAACTTCAGTGTCGCTTAATTTCTGTGTAAACAGAGCATGGTTTCATACTCATGGTTCGCAGGGGATGGATTCAGAAAACTGTATTAAATTCTTGGCACTGTTTCTGATTCACTCTGTGGCCTTCTGGAAATGACTTAATTGTGGGGTCCTGCGAGGTGCTGAGCACATGCTGAGGAGCATTTCATTCCTCTGAAGCAAAGGCGGGTTTCTAGAGCAGAACAAGAGCTCAGCACCTCAGAGGGTCGGGATGTGCTCACTGAAAAAAAGAGTACCCTTGTCTTTGTAGCTTGCATAAAAATTGAGTTAGAGAATCTAGGGTGCTGGTATCCTTATCATCCACAAAGCGAAGAGGATGGTTTGCTGGGGATCTGTGAGGAAGCCAGCTAAAAAGGGCTGTAATTGAATTAAAGGCTGGACTGGCTTTATTGAAAGAAAGGGGAACAGAACCGTTCAGGCATACGGGCTCACGTCGTCAAACAAATTACAGGCTGACACCTCCGCTAATAGTCTGCGCTTTGGTGCAATAGGCAGGAATAACTCAAAACCTCCGTGGCTGGCAAAGGGAAACTGAGCGCAACGGGGAAAGCTTCTTTCCACTGAAACCAATGCCACGACTCCTGACCAGGTCATCTGAACGTCAGCTCGGGTCGGGCAGGTGGGGACCTGCCAGCGGCCATGCCACGCCAGTGAGGCAGGTCCCCCAGGGGAGCCACCTGCAGGGACCAAAGGTTTTCTGGCTGGAGGTGAGGCAGATGGTGATAGCACTGGGAGGACTGAGTAAAGATACCTGTCTGTGGCTTGGTAAATTGTGCATGCGATCCAGCGTACACCGAATGTTCCCTGAGCAGGAGTGCATTCTCCCCAGAAACAAACAAGCTGTCCAAATGGTTTCAGTCAGCTGAAAATGGAGAAGGCTGCTTCTGTGTGTGAGGGTTACTTCTTCCCACCGCGCTGCAGGTGCATGCAGTTCCCACCAGCACTGCCCTGAAACAGTCCCGTGAACCTCCATGCTGGTCCTCCCAGTATGAGGGGCCCAGGGGAGTGTTCATCAGTGGAGGGGGGAGTTGGTGTCAGCCATCCTGCAAAGTGTGAGATATTTGCATAGCGTAAGGTTAAAGTCTGCTCCTAGGGAGATCATGGGGCTTTTCCCAAATTTTCACAACTGGGTACTTTTTTTTAGTGGTTTTGTACTGCACCCCAGGAAGCCACCTGCCATATGGAACAGGTTGCCCAGGGAGGTTGTGGAGTCTCCTCTGGAGATATTCAGGACCCGCCTGGACAAGGTCCTGTGCAGCCTGGTGTAGGTGACCCTGCTGCGGCAGGGGGGTTGGACTAGATGACCTAGGTCTCTTCCAACCCCGAACATTCTGTGATTCTGTGATTCTGTGATATGGGCCCAGCTAAATCCCCGCTGGGCAGTGTGGCTCAGCATTACACACATTGGGAGTCCCGTCAGGCAGAGCGGGGCTGAACCCCAGCCTTGCAGTGCACATGCGGGCTTGGTAATGTGTGTTTTTTCAGACCAGAACGGGAGCTACCCTCAATCCAGCAGATATCCCTGGCTTTTCTGTGCCAAGCCTCTAAAATCTTTTGTGTTCTTCTTCTGGCCTCGTGCCTTTGCTTTCCCTGGTTACCCTGACCTTACAGACACGCCTGAAACATCCAACGGCATACGTGAGCATCAAGCAAATATGTATACTCAGCTGTGTGCAGGTCGTGTTCAGAAGATCAGCCACATAAACATTGCCATAATAAATGGCTTTGTTTCATGACATTTAGTCATCAAGCAATATTTATGCTAAAACCCATTATATTTTTAAGATGTGGTGCTATTTCACATATATATTTATATACATACATGCACACAAATATGTTGGTAGAAATTCTGTGTACATATTAAAGAGACATAAGAAAATGCACACTATTTAAAACTAGAACATATATTCTAGCTGAACAAGATGTTTTCCCTGTCCAGATGAGCTCTGTTGTTCTGTGAGATTCCCACTGCTGCTTGGTGGGTCTCTGTGGCTTCCTTCTTTGTTGTCAGTGCTCTTCTGTGCATTACCATTCCCCTCTGAGTTATTTACTGTATTTCGCTGGGTTTTGACATTATCTATCCCATCTCCATAGCGTGCTGGTGATAACATGTTTTGAGAAAGTGACACCACCATAGGCTGCCTAAATTGTTTCATTTTGCTGGTTGTTTAACCAAAGAGGTTTGAAAGCATTCATTTGCCTTTTTTTGCTGTTGAGCTGTGATGTTCCAGAAGCTCCAGAAAGTGATGTCTTTTATAACTGTGCTAGGAACTGCTGTCATTGAATTAAATTGAGTTAGGCTGATGCAAATGAGAGCAAAATTTGGCCCCATCTGTTCTGCATAATCTAGTTCCTAAATCAGGAAAAACAGTCACTAAGAAATGACACCCAGTATTTTATTTTTGTGGGAATCTGATTTTTTCACATCTAAAAAATACTCAAGCTAATAACGCAGACTAGCATGCTAAACAAGTTGGTTTCATCTAGGCCGATGTTTGAGACTTTTTTGTTACTTTTCTAGATAAGAATGTATCTGAGTAATAAAATGGTTGTTAATTTTATTTATTGGAATAAAGAGACTGAGGATAAGTAGCCCTCAATGCTGTGGTTTTCAGAGAAGATAATTAAAGGTGAGCAAAAAAGAAACAACAGAGGTGGTGCTTAAGAAATAGAGAACATCATGCTCTCTTATAGAAAGGAAGAGTGATGTATTTTACCTGAGTAAGTTACCTGAAGAGTTCCATATCTACAAACCTTGAGGAAGCCACTTCCCACCCATGGGTGGCTGTCCCTTCCCAGCGCCTGAATGGGCTCCTCACTGGGGTCTGTTCTGTCCTGCTGCATCAGACCTCTCTGCTTCGCAACGAACAGGCTTCACGTGGCCGTGACGTGGGGCCCAGGTTACTCTCCTCGTTTTTGGAGGTGGTGCTAGAATTACCATGGGTGTTATCCAAGTTTGCTAGAAGACTACGGGACAGAAATGTCCATACATGTGAAATTGCTCTAGTAAGCAAGGGACATGTTAGTGGACTGATCAATAACCTGATTTACAGCAGTGGACAAGTAAGTGCTGTTACAGGCAGTGTTCCAAACACTGTTGCCTAGGAAGAAGGAACTCTCTTAAAAATCACAGCCCATCTGTAGTTTAAAAACCCCCACAGATGGTATTAAAATGGCTCGCTGAGAGTGGTGGTATCCAGGTGTTTCCTCCTATGGTTGTTCTTGCACAAATCTGTGCCAGCTTGTGCAAGTGCACTCCTCCCTTCTGCCGCAGACTTGCTGGTTGCATGAGATCAAGTGCAGGTGAATAACACAAAGTAAAGCACTCTGACCAAAATTTTCAAGCCTACACATACGCATCAGATATGAGTAGCCTGATTTTTCAGATGATGCTCGGTATTCCCAACCGCCCTCGAAGTAGATGGAGCTGCTGCGGTTTTCTTTGGCAGCAGCAGAATGAGCTCAACTCTTGTGTGGACAAGGCCACTCATTCAGGCACCTCATACAGACCGAGGTGTCTGGCTACGGAAGACCAAGTGTGGACTTCTCTGGTCTTAGTGTTTTCCAAGTGCCAGGAACAAGACAACAAGCAGCAGATCAAAGTTAGGAGGGTTCCTTGGGAATGAAGATTTGAAGTGGCTAGATTATCACCCATCACCAAATGTTCTCAGGCTGGGGAAGAGCTCTATTAGCTTGAAAAGGGGGCTTAGAAATCAGACCTTAAATTATTTGATATGCAAGGGAAGTGTTCCTTATCTTTTTGAAGCATAGGGAAAATTTAGGACCACTGCATTTGGATTCCAGTTGACTCTACTATAATGAAAGGCTCAGTTTTGTAATATCAACACAAGACTATTTACACTTCTCTTCAAAGAGAAGATCCTCTCAAAAATGCTCATCTTACTGGAAATTATACTTTTTGAAGTGTCAAACCTGTAAGCGAAATTATATATGAATAATTTATGTTTATAATACAAAAATGTGTTAAACCACAGATTCCAGAGAATATTTTCATATAAAAAGTACATGGTGTATCTTAGTAAATCCATCACATCCTAGCACCTCTGCGGTTTACCTTCAATAGTATTATTGGAATACATTTATTTCAATGCAAAATTAAAATGGAAGGGCTGGCTTGTTTCCTAATATTATATGATGATATCCACTGGTTTATTTAAATTACAGTAATCTGATTTGGGATTTATTAGCCAAATTCCTGTGCACTTAGGAGCTCAATTCTTGAAAACATGTAAAATTTAGCAGCTTGTAAAATGTAAAAAGGGACACAAAAATGTTCTGAGTTATATGTCATTGGGGGATAAGGGTTGGTTTATTTTAAAACAGTCTTTAAGATATCATGCCCATTTGGAATAGGAAAATTATTTTACCCTTGATCTTGGAAACGCTTCCACACTCCTGCTTAATTTACCAGTATGACCAAGTGTACGTTATACAAGGGGACTGAATCAGGGACCTGTGCGTATCACAGAAAGAGCACTGAGGAGATTAAAAAAAAAAACAAAGAAAGATGAAGGTTGATAGTTGGCATAGAAAACGTTGTTTAAAAAAAAGATTGATGCTCTGTTGTTGTAGGGAGGTGAAGAGAGAGACACTGAGGCTTTGAAAGCAGAAGACGTACAGAATTTGGGCAGTGCCACAACCAAGGTGCAGTTGCTTGTTGACCCTGATTTAGCCAGAGCTCCTGTGACAGCTGAAATGTTTCTTATTAGAGCATCCATAAGGCCCCTCATGCAAGCAAAATTTATTTGTAAGCACTTAGGATATATGCAGAATATACATCTTATTTTGTTCCTCCTTCTTGGTACAGAAAGTAATCATTAAAAACCTTTCTGTTATAATTAGTACTCTATCAAATTTTCCAGGAGCTCTCATTGCTCTTAAGCACCCCAGGCAATTACTGTGCTGGGGACTTGCCATGCCCATGAGCTCACCTTGAAATCAAATTATTAATGGTAGGACTGCTGCTCACTTGAGGCAGTCTTTACAAAACGGTGGGGACTGCTCACTTCAAAAGCTATCAAGAAAAGAAAACTCGCATACATTGGCCTGCCTTCTTGCAGTCACCAGGTTATTGCTTACAAAAAAGGTGTGTTGCTGCTGATCATGTGTGAGGGGGAGACGTATAGAAACTGCAGTACTCCTGTGGAGCCCAGGAGAGCCTGCAGACGCGAAGACTATGGAGACACCAGGAAAACAGTTAACATTACAGCTGGGTGCCTTCCTCTCACTAAGACCTCCCAGTTGTGCTGCGTAGTAAGTGCGGTCTTAATTTGCTGCCACCTCTCACCAGCTGGATTATCTCAGAGGGCAGTTTCAGCTTCTCAGCCAGGCAGCGTGGAAATGCAGTCCTTTTTCTGGGAAGACCATTACATCCAGAGAAGTGTCTGCATAGTAGCATGTAAGATTTCCCAGACCCGCTCGTGCTGGGCAATGCTGCAAGTGGAGCAGAGGGTGGTCACTAATCACAGAAGCTAAAGGCCCAAATATCTGGACACTTAAGGAGAGCGAAGAGAAAAATATTTGGCCAAATGCAATGGGACAGGCCTCTACATCTGTAAGCGATCCTGTAGCGTCTTGTAGTGAGCTCAGAGGCATCAGGTACTTGGTTCCCTGGAACGTCTGTGGACCGTCTCTGCATGGGGCAACCCGGAGAAGCCACTTTGCTTCTCCTGGAAAGACAGAAGGCAGAAACACTCTTGTGGAAATCCTCTAATAACTCTAGGTTGAAACGCATCTGGAGGCAGAAGGCTGATACAAACCTGCATCAGTGGGGGTACCAATGCCTTCAGCTGATTTGCCAAAAGCATGGACTTGTTTCAGTGCTCAGCTTAACAGTTTGCTTCTTCACTGAAGCTGTAGAGACTTCAGACACTTTGCTTTCTGGTTCATAAATGCATGATACCTCCTTTATCAAGCAAAATATTAGCCACAAACTGTGGGCCTGATTTACCTCATGTGGGAATGGGACACACTTGGGGACATATGACAGGTTACGTACACATCCCTTAAGGCCTATTAAAACTGATTTCACAGTACTGAATAGATGCGGGCAAATGATCCGGGCAGGTTTTCCACAGAATTAATAAACAAGCAGCCTTTGGGAACTGGATCACTGAATAAGAAGCATTAAATGGAAAACTACCATTAAACATGATTGTTAGTACACTGTCCACCCAGCATCAGAGATGCAAAGATAACTTCTGGGAAGCCCTCTGGATTCTGGAGGTAAAAGGAGTGTGAAAAAGAGCAGGCCAAAACTGCGGACAAAACCATACAGACCACCTGCTAATAAAGTTTGCAGATCACCCAGTGAACCGAAGCCGGACATGTCCTGGCAGTCAGGGAGAAAACTGGAGCTGTTGCCAATTTTCTTCAGTATTTATCAACACCATTATAGCACCGTAGCAAGAAAAAACTCCAGTCGGATGAGTGACAGCTTTTTTTGCATCTTTTTTCCCCTGAAATATATGCTAGGGAAGTGTCAGCTGAGACATCTGGGAGCCTCTGAAGGACAAACTGTGCAAAAAGTTTAGACACAATCCATGAAAGCTAGAAAAATCCTGTTCTGAGTGATATCAAAACCCCAGCAAATGAAGCTGTACCTGAAGCAAAAGGCTCCAGCTAGCTGGACCTTTTATTTCAGGCTTGAGTGATCAGAAAAAATCCTCCAGGAGGGAGAGAGGGAAGCATATTCATGAAATGCTGTTTCCTTGGCATCAAAAATGCCTTTGGAGGGGCTGGGAGGTCCTGCACAGCCAGACAACAGCCGGCACTGTTGGTAGGAGCGAAAACAGCCTTCTGTGACCTGACATGTGTTTTATTTCTGGTGAGGGGATGAAAGCACTTGCCAAGTGCTGTGACATCTCTGTCAGTCCTCAAAATGCACTTGACGTTCCTGCAGAGAACACGGCGTTTGTGGCTTGGGGGGGCAGGGGGTGTGTGGTGTGTGTCTGTCCTCTCCTCTGCATGCAAGCCCCGCAGCAGAGCTGCCACCACCTCCTTGGTGGGTCCCCTGTGGGTGCCACTGGGCTGGGGTGGCACAGGGTGGCAAATCCTGATGCTGCTGTTCCTCAGCATCAGGCCCCCTTCACCTGAAAAGAGAAGGGAGGGGGTACAGCCTTCCATGCGATAGATACTCCGTATGCTGGAGAACTTCTTGCAGATTTTTCTAATCTTCATGAAAAAACCTCATTACAGCGGTCATTCTGCAATACCCTGAGAGCCAAAACTGCCTTCACAGAGGCCCAATCTGTCCAGCATCGGCACCTCAGCAGAGAGTAGGGGAAACAGCACCAGAGGTGAAAATCGAGCAAAAAGCTCACGCTCCTTTTGATTCCAGTAATCCCTCCTCCAGCATTGTTCAAACCCCAGATAGACACTGCTCTCCCTAGATAGACGGGGTCAGATCCTCGGCTGCTATCAGCTGGCACCGCTCCATCAGCCACAGTGCAGCTGGCACACCTGGGCTCATTTGCTCTCACCAAGGATTTGACCCGCCGCTTTCTCCTTGACAGCATCCCTTGCAAGATGCGTGATGTTCTGCAGGGCCAGGCTAATCTGCTTGTGGAGGACCATCCATTGTTCAGCCCGCCACGCTTATCGCCCACATTCACCAGAAGAGAAGTCCAGGCTGGATGCTAGTGACAGTCCTCTGCAGGCATGGGTCTTGCTGAGGCTGGGAGAAGCCTCATGCCGCAGAAAGCCCCCAGGAAGACGGGAAGCAGCCGTGGTTATGAATCACCCTAGAAACAAACGATTCGCTATGGGTAAATTCATGGAAATGGCATGGTACTGTAAAGTGTGACTAAGGCTATTATCCCAGAGCGATGGAAAGTGTCCCAGCCCCCCGTGCTTTCTTGAGAGTATGTTAATTATTGCTCTCTGTGTGAATGCTCCGCGTGTGGAATAAGTCGCTTTAACCAAGCAAGTCCGTTGTACTTTCCATGCGAAACAACATTGGATTGTCTAGAAAAGACTGTTGAAAATATCTGACAAAACATCATTTTTGTGTTCAGACAGATGCGATTCAGCAATAACTGGTGGGCACGAGGGTGGGTGCTTATTTAATTTAAGGTGTTTTACCTGTTCTTTTTTCCTGCAGCAGGGATTGAGATGATGAAGACATGCAGTCCTGCAGAGTTCTTAGGCTCTCCTAGCAATGTGTTTGCACAGGAGATGTGTGAATTCTGCTGTTCTAAAAAAACCTCTCTCTATCAACTGTGAAAAATAATTTCTTGGCTCCTTGTCAAAAAAAGGTGACAAGATTGGTATGCGCTCTCTCCTTACCATCACCCAGTAGCTGTGTGGGCACTCGGGCCCTGGGAGACAGCACAGTAACTTAACACAAACCACACAGACCGACCGATAGCAATGTTGCTGATGGAAGTTCCACCTTGTGGTGATGCAGTGGTGCTTGGTAGCATTCCCAGATCCTTCTGTATCCCCTCATATGTCATGCGGATAAAAATTATCTCCCTAAAGATGAACTGGATAGTTAGGAACGTGATGGGAGTTTCACTCTCCTCTGAACTGCTTGTTTCTAGGTGGTGCCAAAAGTTTCCCAAACTTTAGTTAATATTGGATAATATTGTAGTTTGGTGTTTCAAGGACGAAGAAGTCTGACGTAAGCAAATGAGGCCAGAACTGGACTGCTTCTGATCATGCTGGTTTTTCTGTTCCCATTTTAGGGCCCTGTACTTTCAAGGGCACCTTTAAATAAATCTTTTCATTTGTTTAAGGCCTGAATTGTACTAATGGGCTGAAAATTTATAAAGAGAAGCCAAGACGATAACTTCAGAGAGAAAGGTAAAGCATCATGTTATTATGCAGGAAGCACAAAGGCATGCACAGTTTTTCTTTACAAAGACTAGACACCTTTTTATAGAGATAACTTTGAAGCAAGAGCATTGTCTTAGCAAGACTTCCACCAATAACTCCTTAAATGCCTATTAGCAGACTGTATATATGATATGAACTACAACAACATTGCTACAATTCTGCTTAGCTATTCCAAAAGAGAATTATACTAATGCACTGTGTTGGTTAATTAAAGGAATTTATGACATAAGGTAAATGTCAGAGTTCAAAGCCAAGTGTGTGTGTGAGTGAGAGAGAGAGAATGAATGCAGGTAGGGCTGTCGTCAGCTGGAGCACTACACATAAGCCTCTGTGATTTTACATCTGGGAAAATATCCAGAAATCCTTTCTAAGCAACAAATTATATGCTTGTGGGACAGCATTGATATAAAAGCAAAGCAGCACCTGTAATGAGCCTGCAACCGTCACTGAGACCTGGGAACATTAATGCCAATTAATCTGGGAGGGAAGAGTAAGAATGTGCCAACGATGCTAGAAAGTCTCATAACATACCCACCTTGCCCTCCACCTGAATAAGAGCACAGACTATTAATGAGAGCACTATTTTTTTTCCCACCAGCTTCCTGGAGAGTATTTGCTTGTCAAGAATAGTTCACAGGGTCGTGGTACAATAATTTTCACTAGTCATTACTGCTTCTGTCAGCTCGGTGACAACAACTACACTGTGAACTTGGAAGTGCATTTAAAAAAATAACAAAGAAAGCATGTCTTGATGAATATTTACTCATCAGTTTCTTAGTATATACAAAAACTATTATCACCCTTAATTGCCTCTGTGATGCTGCACTTTGAGAGGAATATCCCTCAATGGAAACCCTTGGGAGAAAATGCTGCTCTCAGCTTTTATGAGACTAATGTGGCTTGGACTGAATTGATCAAACTCACATACCACAGAGTAGCTTAAAGTGCCCCTTTAGCATTATTCCCAGTTGGCAGTTTGCTGTGTCTAGTTTATAGATTAGTAAAATACTTTCCTTGGTTTCGATTTATCTTGCATTTTAGCCTACATTAATATTTAAATTCACTTGGAACAAACAACTTCCCTTTGATGACAACCGGAAGTTTTGATGAAACTAAAGTGAGGTAAAGGCAAACTCTGGGATTTATTCTTCCATCTGCTATCTGATACATATTGGCTTTCTCGTTATAACTCCTACAGAGAAACTGGCTGTACAGGTTGGTGTAAAGTGCCACATGGGACAATGGCATTGTACTGTCTGGTGAAGAAGTCTCTAGTCCAAGGGCTTTGGATCCAGAAAAGTACTGCAATAACTGCCTAACTTTCAGCAACAAGAGTAGTCTCCAGGTCCTTTGGTGCTCTGTGCCTGTGCTGCACTTGCAGCTCCCAGGGTGCCTGGGTGGATGAGAAGAGCACACAACCTCACTCGTGGTCATCGAGGTGTGTCTTCATGGCAGAGACTGCCTGGCAAACCCTCTTCTTCTAGGTCAACTAGAAGATGCTTTCAGCCCAGCCTCTTCACAAGAGGGCTCTGCTCTTTATGTGTGTAGAGAGCTCAGTTTACGAGCCTCTGGTACATGAACTTCATGCCTTGGATTTCTCGGAGAAGTGGGGAGATGGATGCAGGCTCTCTGGCTCATGTATTGGATGTGTGTCCATGGGGTTACTCGGCTGCCTGGTTCCTGTGTGCATTGCACTCCTTACACGCTGTAGGAGTGGCATGGGGAATACGTCTGGTAGTAAAGCCCTTTCAGTGTGCAGCAGAGGGCCAGCCTTGGCAACAGCTCCTCACTGAAAGGCTTCTCCCACAGCCAGAAAGCTCAGGCAGGGTCAGCCCAGAGAGCAGCAAGAGCACCAGTTCTGCGCTCCAAAAACACGAGGTCCTGGCACTTCTGTGGAGCCTGGGGTGCAGGCAGACGGGAGCTCTGCTTGAGAGATTTCGCAGGTAAGGACAGAAGAGACTGCGATCTCAAAACATGGAGAAACAGCTATACTAGGCTATACTAGGGTCCGTGCATAAACGTTTTCGTAGCACATATTGTTTTCACTCCTATGCTACATGAGTCCATTAGATGCTACATCAACTACCAGAGGGTATACAACTTCAAGGCCTCCAATGCATATCCTATACCTAGGATGGTATTTTATACAGACTACAGCCAGGGAAATAGCTTTTAGTATAAAAGGGTTTTGCTAGAACCTGAGGCATATGCAGTTAGCTTTCAGTTCACGAATTTCTTCTTATTGAGAGCAGGAGAGTTTGCTTTAGGGTAATCAACAACTTAGGCCAGAAGGGACCAGTCTGGTCTCGCATGTGACACAGACCAAAAGAATGCCCCACTCTTAATTCCTGTGCAAAATTCATTAGAAGCGTTTGGTGCTAGAAAAAACAACCAATTACAACGTTAAGCTTTCCAGTTCTGGAAAATCCACTACAGCTTTTGTTAATGTTTACTTACCTTCACTGATAGGCAAAAATGCCTTAGCTAATTTGTAGTCTGAACTCGTCTGGTTTCAACCTGCATCTACTGAATCTTATTATACCTTACCGGGCCAGAAGTGCCCTTATATATGAAACTGCAACACTAGCTAGAAAGAAAAAAGCACAGGTGTGATGCTCTATGGAAAATTAAGGTTCAGACAGATAATGATGATGCTCCTTCATTGAATACATGTAGCAATCCATGTCACCTTGCAGAGCATAGCCGAGAGCTGCATTTTTTGGGGTAATATACATCAATCTCCCGGGACAGGAATTACCTTCTCTACCCAGACCCTAACGTCAATTACAGTCACTGTCTTTTAAAATGTTGAAACTACAAAAAGGGTCAACATATAAAATATTCATGCTGACATTTCCTTATAGATTCCCGGCTCAGCCATTTCCTTAGCAATACACCCTGTATCGTACTGTGCTCCCCTGCTGCTCCTCTTCCCCTAAGCCCTGTCAATTCAGCCGGCCTTGAGGCTCCTTTGGTCTCTTTCCAGGAGAAACTCCATGATGTTTCTTACACTACTGCTCTGCCTGGATTGCTCTCAGCCTCTGTAACCTGTCTGTGTTTCCTAGCCCGTGTGATTCTTTCAGCTGACCTCCGCTGCCCAGCACCAGCCTGACCCCCCTTCTTGATACGGTTTCATACCTCACTGCATCACATTATCAAAAAAATCCTAGCAATAAGCAGTTTCTAGACCATGTTGTACACCAAAGCGAGGTGTAAAACAAAGACCCTTACAGTTTACAGTACAAGAAATTATCAAAAAGCTTACTTGTGATCACTCCATAACCTTGCATTGACTCTTTGTTAAAACTGATAATGTATTTTTAACACACATCAACTCGCATGTAAGAGCAAAAGATTAATTTCACACGCAAATGTTTTCATTTAGAGATGTCTAAAGCATTTCTTTGTATGACTGTTTTCTTTCAACAAAGTTGAATGGAAAATTCATTTATGTAAATCTTTCTCTGCAAAATCTCTCCCTGCAAAATCTTTTCCTTTTAATAAATTGGCATTTTCCAACAAATATAACGCAGCACAATACAACAAAAATAATTGACAAAGTATCTTCCAATCTGATTATGCCTAATTATGATTAACAAACTCGTGCTGCAGGGTTTTTATTTTTTCCTTTCTCTGCTAAACACCATGTGTGCTTCTGGTGATAGATAAATAACAGCATGCTGAATGAGACGTGATTGCCACTTCACATGGCATTTCCTCATTTTAAAGTAGTTCGTTTCCTAACGTAACCTTGGGTATCTTATAATGCCATCCATCACCGCAGTATTCTGAGCACTTCCTTTAAAATCACAATATAAGGAATATTATCTGAGTGTCTGGCACTTCTCATTTTTTGAGGTCAAAAGTTTGCGGAAGAGGGTGGCAGAGACATTGCTAGTGATGGCTATTACCCGCACCACACATTTCCTCTTCTCTCCCGCTGGATTTGTTGAAGAAGGAAATTTCCACTGCAGAGTTGTCCCAAATTCTTCTGAAGATCCAGCTGTCATCTTTTTAGTTGTATTCACTCCAGCCTGGGATTTGGAGGGGTTGTAAAGCCCAGCTTTTTTATCTGGGGAGGGCTATGGAGTCAGACCTGGCATTTTTTTAAGATGTTCCTTCCCTTTGGCGGTTGTTCTGGACTAGCTCTTCCATGAGTGTTTGTGAGGAGATATCCTGGCAATGAGCAAGGCTAATCTGATGTGTTTAAAAAAACAGTACTCAGGCAGCCTGCCCATCCACCAAGTTCTGCCCTTCCTCCACGCTGTGGGCAAGAGGGCAAACTCCATGGTCATCACCAAAAGTGCAGATGTGATAACTGGGGTAACTGGAAAAGTGGGTGCGTGCTGCAGCACCAGGAAACCCAGCCTCTGATCCCCACTCGGGCTTTGAGCTGGTGGATGCCTGTGAGCAAGTGCTTTGCTGCATCACACCTTTGCTCCCTCGCATCCTCCCTTAGCCTCCAAGACATGCTGAGATCATCACCTCCTCAGGGAAGGCACTGCTTTGCAGTCCGTATTGCTAGGAAGATGGTGGCCTGGTTGTGGTAGGGTCTTTGAGGTGCTGCTGAAATATAAACAATTAAAAGCTAAACAACAGCCTCAAGCACACAGAGCGATAAAGCGAGTTTGTTCAGAACAAGTTTTGTTGCAGAGGGATATAGGGATTGTTTGTATTACCCTCAGGTAAAGCACCGAGTGCCTGCATCCTCTGTGCAGAAAAACAAACTGACTCAAATTCTTTAAAATTCTTTTTATTTAAGCAACCCCAGCTGACAGCAGAGCCACGTGCCAGCACTGAAGGAAGCAGCATCAGCAGCCCCTTCTTCTCCAGCTTGTGGGGCAGCCTCAGACCTGCTGCTCGCTCCCTTCCCAGCGCCGTGGGGCTCTCGACAGGAGAACTGGTGGGCACCAGTGGGGCAGGGGGGGCCAGCCAGGCTCTCTGGCCAGCAGGTACAGTGGCTGTGCCCTCTGCGAGGAGCTCTGCCTCATGTCACTGCTCTCACCTAGGCTCTGCGAATGCTGATTTCCAGTTTGCCGCCTCGACTGCTATGCCTCAGACAAACTTAGATATGAGCTCGGGACCTGCACACGTCCTCATCGAGCTTCCTTCTTTTAGTTAGCTCTAGCAACACCCAATGAGTCACCTGAGCTCGCTGCGCTTGCTCTCACACAGATGTGTGCAAGAGCAAAGCCAAATCACAGATGTGTATCAGGTATTTTGTATACAAAAGGTACGCTGGAAGACACAGCCAAATGCCCTGTCACCGACACAGCAAGGGGAAGCCAAGCGGCCTGGCCTGCGTGAGTCATTCTTTATCAGGAAACATGTTTGCTTTCCCCTCCTCAGTACTCGCTGCAGTAAAAAGGGAAAGCTGCAGCCTGTGATGCTTCCCAGAACTTCTTCCCTCTGAGAGCGACGGAGCACTGGAACAGGCTGCCCAGGGAGGTTGTGGAGTCTCCTTCTCTGGAGATATTCAACACCCGCCTGGACACGGTCCTGTGCAGCCTGCTGTAGGTGACCCTGCTTCGGCAGGAGGGTTGGACTAGATGGCCCACAGAGGTCCCTTCCAAACCCTACCATCCTGTCATTCTGTGATTCTGTGATTCTATGCTAGCTAGCCCTCTGGTAAAGCAACTGAGATGGTGGCACTTCAGTGGCTTTGGAAACAGTTCTGGGGCTCTCTCCGTCACTGCGGAGGCTCGCTCCCTCCTCCCCGGGAGCAAAAGTGGGTTAATTAAGCCCGCAAAGCTGTGGAATCCAGGCTGCCAGGCTCTTACAAACTGCCTCGCCTGATCCTCGCAACAAAGGGATCATCTCAGCACCATCAGGCTTCAGTCGGTAAACGATGAACAAGTCCTCGTTTGCGCTGAGAATGCGCTTAGCTCCACAGCTTTGCTCGTTCAGTAAACAGGTTTCCAGTATTTCTGTCTGAATTTGTCTCAGGAATACAAACAAGCGAGGGGCAGTTGCAAAGTTTGTAAATTCCCTTGCCATTTCTGGGGTTTATTTATGTATTAGCTCAGGTTTTTAAATAATGGCAACTCTCAATATTTTCAGATCTCAATATCAGAAACCAGAAACTGAAAACCAGAGAAACTACTTCTAAAGAATGACCGTAAATGACCTTCCAGTTTATGATGACCAAAAATGAACAGTTTTTCTTTCAAAATCTTCTCAAGTTCTTTCTGTTTTGTCGCTACTGATGTGTAATCAACAGCTTTGTCATTCAAGCTTTTAACTTAGGGACACCTTTGAATCTTCATTTTTGCTTTCTCAGTACATCCAAGAACTTCCCTGAAGTATTCAATGTTTGCAAGTACAGTCTTCTAATATAGGAAATTAAAATACTATAAGACGATGAGGCAGGGATCCAGCTGGCTCAGTGTCTCGTTTCTGACTGTCAGCAATAGTGCAAGCCTAGGGAAGAACATTATAGGGCACCCATATGGCAATGCTTCCCAAAAATACTTGCATAGGCACCTCCAATGAGCTGTGCAGGGAATTCTTGACCCATTGTATCGGGGCAGTGGCTTTGCAAAAACTAGCTCTTTACGGCTATTTTTCTGCATTTATTCAATTCCTTGTGAATTTATTGAACAAATGTTAGTGTCCCATTGTCCTATGGCAGAGAACTTAGTCTTGTTCATGACACACATCTGTGAAAGTCATTTTTCAATCAGTTTTATCTTTAAAGAGGACTCATCCTTTACCGGTTTATTAGGACCAGTAGGCATGGCACTAGAGACCAGAATCCTTGAACGGTGGCTGCCTGAGTCCGGTGCTACCCCCAGGCAGCGTGCGGCCATCAGTCAGGTAAAAAGTACATGAATGTGGGACTTTGGGTTCAGGAAGACAGTAGTGTGTGAACATCTGCCAGCAACACAATGTCAAAAGTTGTAAGGCAATAGCTGAAAGCCAGTCAAGAGGGAGAAGAAAGAAGTCTTCTCTGGACCCAGAGACCGCCGTGGTATGAAAGCGTTCACACTTGAGAATCAGAGACACTGCATCAAAATAATGGGCACTGACTTTGGGAAAGAGTTTAATCTGAGGGGACAGAGTTCACTATGGGGTGCCTACTTGGAGGCTCAGCAGAATGTCATCAAATGAGGATAAAGGCAAAAGCAAAGAAGCAGACGTGAGGAGTCAGAACAAGTGCCCTGCTGTGCTTGCCATCACCCAGCTCCCTCCACAAGAGGAAGAAACAACGCTTGAAGGACATGCCTTTTCCCAGAAATAATCATTTCTCTGAAATTTGAGAATGGGGGAGCCAGAAGAACCACAGCCCAGGTGGGAGGAGAAGCATGAGGCCTCCGGGTGCTGGGAGACCCGGGGGAGGGAGCAAACCCCAACCAAGCAGGACGTAGGCTCCAGCTTCTGGCAACTGTCCTGTATAGATGAATCAAAGAAAAGGATAAGGTGAGATCAGAGGTTGGCAGGGGAGCACCTCCATGTGATAAACAGTCATACGATGAAGCACATTTGAGTCTAGCAAGTTCCTGATAGAAGAACTTGCTGTATACCTTACAGAAATCAGTTTAGACGAGGGAGAAAGTAATCAGGCTGAAACTGGTCTGCTTTAGGGTACAGATAAAATCCACACTTCTTGTTTCTTTGAGAAGCAGTTTTGATAGTGGCTCTTGCAAAACAAGTTCATTATCTTATAGCTTCATTGCTGTCGTAATCAGGTTGTGAAGCTGTTTGCTTTACCTCCATTTCAGTTTCTTAGAGTTAGTCTCTCAAATGTTTTATACACAAGTTCAAAGACTCGATGATGCTAGCAGCACACAGTTCGCATGAAGTATAGTCTTGCTTGTTTTATTGCTGATAACAACCTCATTCCAAAGAGTGGAAACACTATTTCTGACTAATCAGGTCACGCGAGATAACTTGCATGCTTCATTCAATATACAATGATTACAGTTAAACATTACCCCATACAGAGAATATATTCAGCAAACTCATTCAGTCCTTTTAATTGTGCCTATAAAAGTGTGTAATGTCCTCATATAGTTGACGCATTTTCATGACCATGGTGCTCTGAAGGAGAGAGATTCTGTTCTTGCAAACTGCTAATTGCCACAATATATCATAGCTGTTGCCATCAGTGATGAATTCCTGAAACTACCTCACTGGGATTCGGTCTTCTGCATGTTGCACTGTAAAAATCAACTGAATGGCACCATATCTGTTTGGGCAAGGGGGCACACTAAATGGATGACATTTTACTTTTCTTATCCAAAAAGAATTGCAGACAATACCGCATAACAATGCAATACCATGTCAATATTGTCACTGCCACTTCAGTAATATATTTTTGCAGATAAATAGGAGTCTGTTTAGCAGGGTTTCAACATTTCTGGATGAGCACTGAAAGGATGAATCAAAAGGGCTGCATCCTTCCAAAGTCCCTAGGTCATTTCCACTACACTCTGATTCCACTATTGCTTTAGTTCTTTGACGCCAAATATTTCACAATTCTTCTAAAACTTTCTGCCAGTCACTTTGTTTGTTCTTGTAACTCCAAGTTGATATAATAAATATTTTTCTCCATTTCTGCATAGAAGGAATAAAATTGCTTAAGACTTTGTTTATGCTCAGAAAGATAATTAATTGCACTCTGCCAGCCATGCAAACCAATTGGGTGGAAAGATAAGAGCACAGTCAGAAATAACTGACACACAAAGCACCAGCTTTATCTTTGTGGAGTCGCATACAACAATTCCTCACAATTTTAAAATTCACTGTTAAGTAGTTTACTGTTCAAAGCAGCTTTGCTTTTGTGCTGAATATCTTGGTTTCACTTGTCCACTTTGTGGACTTGTGAAAACTAGTCCTGATTCCGGCATGTTGAAAACTCTTTATTGACCCACTAGGAGTGCAATTGATTGTTCACAAGACACCATGAAGTTGTATATTTAGAAGAGTTTGCTTGTCCCATCAAGACTGGGATGGTCTTGTAATGCTTGGCAGGAATGTAATTTCTTATCTGGCTGTGGTAGTAACAAGCTGCATATCAACACTAACTTCTCTTTTTTTTTCTTAAAAAGGAGTTTTGTTAGCAGGAGTTCAGTCAGTTTTGGTAGATTTTTTTTTTATTTGCTCCCTTTTCCTCACCCAATTTTCTCCTTTTTCAGGTAGACACACACAGAAAACCAAAATAGGAAGAAAGTACGGCAAATTGTGTGATCACAGATTTATCTCTGGCTGGTTGCTTGTAATCATGTGAAATTCGTCTTAATGATAAAACACATACATCCAGCCACACTTTGCATTTTTCATAATTACATGTTGGAGTTTTCATAAATTTGTGGGCTCATGCTTTTTTCCCCTCTTCATATTGCTTTCCTCAGCATCTGCACCCCAATGAGGAAATGCATGACACTGGCTGCAGGACTCCAGAGGCCCTTTCAGTCTGAGGGCCCAAGCCTACATGCAGCAGCCCTACACCCCAACAGCACTGCCCCCAGCCTGTCTTGTAGCTATATTTCCTCCGTAGCATCTGTCAGGTCTACACACGTGTTTGTGTCTTTGCTGTCAAAAACCTTCCAAGCATGGATCACCCCCATTCCTTAACTGTGGTTATTGTTTGCTGTTCAGGAGTTATCGATGGACAGTGTGTTAGTTCTGCAGACTGCTGAATACACACACAGAGTGAAACTCCATTAGGATGCCAAGCAGTAAAATGCACTCAGAGAAGGATATTGTGAGGATATTGTAAGAGGATAATTGTAGTCTGCTTTGTCTCCCAGTAGAAACCCTCTAGTTCTTTTATATTGCAGAGAAGTGGCATAAACTAGAACAGATGGCCTTGGTAAAAAGCCTAGGACAATGCTTAAAGATGCCAGTGGAGATGCAGGAGAAAAGGGCTTACCACGTTAGAGTTGTGCCTCTAATTTTCTTCATGGATTTCTACGTAACAGATCTGGTGAGGAAAAGGCAGAGATGCCTTCTCCACGCAGAACTGCCTGCAAGCCTCTTGTGACCATTACCATTTGAGGGGCAGGATCAGTGCAAATTTTGCAGTAAGAAAATACCTGAGTGTGCATCCAGTTGCTGAATGTTATTGTTTCTTCTGTGCTCATTCTCTGCCAAAAAGGGACATTATCTTCCATGAGGGTCATAAGATTTAAACTACACTTAGGCACAGAACAAAACAGTAGATTGGTAAAAGGAAGCCACTGAAGAGTGCCTGAGACCAAGGAGCTAATAAAGTAAAATTGGGATTAGAATACAAGTGCTTTCTCCTTATAATTTTATCAAACCCTACAGTGCTGGTCCTGCTTAGTTTAACTCTTTGTGTCGGTGTTAAGCATTAACAACTTATTCTAATGCTGACTATGGACCAAATATGAATGAGGCATCCTTCTATAAGCAAAAAGTCATAGGCAGTCTCTGTACTACATGGCCTGAAATAGAGGTAGATCAGACATAAATGGGGTAGGGAAAGGGGTATAATGCATAAGCAATGAGGTTCACTGGAACGATGGCAAAAATTAGGATATGATATGGGTTGAATTAGGAGGAAATCAGACAAACAGAAAGAAAAATGTGAAAAGAGGGTGACTGAATAGACAAGGTGAAAGACAGGAAAAGAAGAGATTGACAGATGAGTGACACAGAGGACGCAGACACGAGAGAAGCAGCACCAGAGCCAGCCAGCATACAGCAGAGAAAGAGTGGTACAAAAGTCAAATGTTATCTGAGCATCCAGAAAGCCTTGCTTTGGCTGCTCTCATCAGCTGGAGTCTCAGGCTGGCTTCTCCTGGCAGTTCTCCTGTAAGACTCAGTGGTGAAGGGAGAAGAGGCACCACCTAGATCTCTCTGCCCTAGAAATTGTGTCTATACATGCTGAGGAAGGGCACATGGCAGACTGAGGTGCCTGAGTTTTGGGTGAGGGTATATAAACCTATAAAGCAAATAATGTTCTGAATCAGTTTGCTCTACAAAGTTGTGCATAAAAGACAGCAAAATTAAAAATAAATAAAACCCTACTTTGCACTACACAAAGGACAGTCTTTTCAATAAAAAAAGCTTTGGCTATCAATCAATTCACTGAAATTTGTGTGTTGTAGCATAGGTAATAGACCTTCGGAGAGGTTAACAGTCTGACACAAAGGCTGGGAGAACAGACAGCCTGGAAAGTATTGTAGCTCTATTAGCTCCTCAGCCCCAGGCTACCCATGACATTGAAGCCAGGGTATCCAGTTAAACCAAAGAAATAACTCGACCAGTTAGCTAGAGAAGGGAACCAAGTAGCAACTGGCAAAATCACATGTCTGCCTCTTCCTCCATTTTTATTTTTGTTTCCTGCTCTTTTTCTGTTCTCACTTTGTAGGTGCCTCTTTCTTAAAGAGTTCAGCCTTGCTGGCCAAGATTACATCTTTCTTCCAGCAGAGCTTTGAACCCATGAGAAGAAATGATCTGGAAAAACAATATCCTAGCTTCAGCTGGATCAGTAAATATTATGCAATGGCTGATCTGGCTGTGTTATGTCCTTGCCCTTCTTCAGCCCTGGCACAGCAGGTAAATGCTAAGAGTGTGGGGCTGTTCAGAAATCTTTGAAATGTCTGGTACCAGACCAGTAAGGCTGTACAGTCATGATGCTCTCCAAAGCTCCTTGGTCTTCTCCAGAAAGGTTAGACTGTGTGATGTCAACATGATTCAGAAGTCATTAGCTCAAAGAAAAGATTCTTTTACTAACTGTGCTTTCCTTTGCCTCTCTTTCAAGTCTTTCATTGCCTCGTCATGACTGAACAACAAAAATCTGAGTATTAAGAGCCACTCCCCACCCCCAAAACAAATTTTTTACCCTCTCCATTACTATCTAAAAACTATGGCACATCCATATTAAACAGAAAAAATCCCATAAGGTGATAAGGAAAAGAGAGGCATTGTTTAAGTGAAATCTCAGTTCATAGTTCTTCCTTCAGTGACTTTAACTCCTATGTCTTCATTAAAAGTTTCAGTGGATTTGTAGTGGTGGTTGTTGATGATATGACTAAGCAGCTGTCTCCAGCCTGACTGTAGAGCAACGTGTCCAAAGCATACACGTCACGTTGTCAAGCAGCTGTCTGGACTGCGCTACCACCCCGACACCTGAGAAACACCCCAAAATCCAGACTCTTTGCATCATACCCTGATGTCTGGCAAGTCTGCCCACAAGACGTGTTTCAGGCATTCACAACCACCCTTTTGTTGGATTGGGGCCTGGTGCCAAGATTTGTGCTATCTTCTGCTGGCATGGACCAACATTTGAATCCAACCCTTGATGTTTAATGAAGAACAGTATCTGAAGCATCTCTTTGCAAAAGCAGTCAGACTGTATTAGGATACCAAATAATAAGCACTTTGCAGCATGTTGTGAGGCCATGCCTTTTGTTATGTAGAGCTTCTGGGAACTAAATTCCTTGCAAATATACAAAGGATGAATTAGAAAGAGAGTCTAAATGTTCTTTCTTCTTCTGACCCCCAACACAGTAATGACTGTATGGAAACCACACTGCAGAATCACACAAAGAAAATGTCTTGTAGGCCATATGATGAACCTAAAATTAGAGCACTAGTTTAGCTAAAGCATTGGCTTAGGAAGACAAATCTCTTAAGCTGAACAGAAAAGAGTAGAAGGAAGGATGCCAGGGTAGTAAGAAACAAAAAGTGTAGCTTGAATTATCCTTCCTTATTCATTATCTTAGCTTTGATTTGGTGGGGTTTTTTTCTGAAAAGTGGATGATTCTGCTTTAAGCTACGAGAACATAATTACTGCTGTATCCAGTGAACATAATATGTTTTACACTATTGGAGTCCCATAGAAATGAAATATTATTTCACAGTACAGGATATTAACCTTACACACTGTTGAATAATAGAAATGGCCTCATCTAGGTTTTGTTTCCGATTATAGCCTCTGGGGAGCAGCAGGATCTGATGGACTTGTCATTAACCCAGGAATCAGAAAATGATGGTTAGTAACAGAATAAACCCTGCTTGCTCCCTTAAATAGCTATCAGTGAATGCACTTCGACATCTAACTTTGATTCTTACACTCATTCTTTGGGAAATTGCGATGGGGACGTTTTTCTTGTGCTACAATGCATAACAGAATTGAATAGCTGGTGAATAAGGTAAAAAATATCTCAGAGATGAGCTGTAAAAACATTAAATGCTTTCAGACAGGTCTTTCAAGAGGAGGGTGTGATGATAAACATGAGATGCACTAACAACCTTGTTAATGACAGAGGACAAACCATGATGGGAGTTTAATGAACTTCATAGTACATGTTATCAGATGTTCTTATGTTCCCAGCTGACTTCCACAAGGCTAGCAGCTCTTCCAACACGATGAGGGAAAAACAATCTGCAAATACCAACCATTTGCAGAAAAGAGTGCCGATGAGGCGCAGAATCAAAAAATGCAGAAAGACAGGATACAGTGACTCCAGCCCCCTGGGCAGGCAGGAACGGGGAGGGGTAGACAGTATCCAAACATCGTTCATGTCAAGGGACAGAATGGAAGTGGTGGGCCAGACCTCTTGGGAAGGACAACCCAGGAAGGTACTCTCGGGCATGGGGGTGTCGGTATGGGGCTGGGAAGTTTTCGGGAACATTGAGAAGGGCATTTTCCGCATCGGTGTTTGAGCACCGTCAGAGCCTGTTCTCTACCACCATCGCATAGAGCAGCTGAGGGGACTGCCCAGGTGTCTGTATCACATCCTCAGAGAAAGCCTCTCCCAGGAATTGAGGGGGAGGCTGATAAACTATGTCAGTAGCTTTTGTCTCTGTCAATAAATGCTGGGCTGGGATGTGGTATTTAAAGTGTTCCGCAGGAAGGAAGATGAGAGATCTATATTTTCGATTATATGGAAATGCACATGGCAGTTTTCTTATTTAAACTGCGATATATTCAGGAAGGTGGAGGTATAGGAAACCGAACTCCTGTAAGAGTGGCAGAGGACTTCTCTTCAAGGAGAATACACAAAGATGAGAGTTCAGGTTGAAGTAGCTTAGTCTTGGAGTCCAGGGGAATATCAGCAACACATAGAGCAGCTCTTCCTAGGACTAGATTTCATCTCAGGTTCTTGTCTTCCTGTAGCTGAAAGACCAAAGAAAGCCCCAGAACAGTATGTGCACATGTAGGCATTCCCTTTCGGATGTCACTGGTTTATAGTCACGCTTTGATGCTGGGAAACATTCCCTTGCACATAAGGCACCGTTTTCCAAAATAACATATATATCTGGGAATACAACTTCATGCTCCTATCTCCTCTGGCTAGCTTGAAAGTTGTATTCATTGTCAAGGTTAAACTAATATTTTTTTAAGCAAGTCATCATCTGTGCTTCTAAAAATTAGTTTCATTATGATGCAATGTCAGTATTAGACTGATTTATTAATTATAAAGTTATTTACTTACCATTTGCATTTCACTTACATGGACTATTAAACCATAACAGCTATTTAACTTGTTTCTAATCGGTTTAATTTTATGATGTGACTAGGCTAATGGCATGTTATTTAAGGGTATACATTGTGAAATAATGGAGGAAAGATTTCTAAAAAATGGTTATCTTAAAAAAATAAACCTTAATTTTTTGGCATGAGAAAGTCTCTCAGTGACCCTTTAGGCCACAGAAATGAAGATACTGCTGAGCACCTAACCTCTAACCTTCAAAACATTGAAATAAAACAGGTACTTTCTACTAACAGGGCTCTTGATAACTCAGAAAATTCTGGAGTTAGACTACTACACAGTGTTATAACACAGAAACAAATGATAATAAAATGATGGATGCAATGCTCCACTCAGAGAACTTTTATCCACATGTGCTCATGTATCCCATTAATAAAATGGCTTTAATATTGGAACTAATGTTGCTGGTCGAAATCATTACAGAAAGGCTTTCCAGCATGATGAATCTCAGAATCACAGCAAAGAGGGCTGGAAGGGAATCCAAGAGCTCATCTAGTCGACCCTTTTGCCTCACAGCAGAGGTAGCCAGACCTTTCCCACATATGGCAGATGTTATTAAGGCCACTCTCCGGTGGTAAGTGCATAGCCCCTCTAGGCCTCCTAGTCTTGTCTTCAGCTAGCCCTTACGGTTAAACATTTTGTCTCCTAATACCCAACCTGAATCTTCCTTGCTGCATTTGAAGCCCTTTAGGTCGCATCCTCTCCACAGGGGATATTCCAATATATAGTAGTTCATTCCACTTCTCTAACCACTTACATATCTCAAGAGGTATCACATCTCTCCTCTAGCTCTTTTTCTTGCTTGATAAGATAACTCCAATTCTTTTAACCTGTGCTTATAAAACACAGTGTCTGATAACGTAGCATACTTTGTTGCTCTCACCTTGGCTTTGTCCCCCGGATCCATAGTCTTCTTGGCCTGTGCTCGCAGCACTCAAGAGTAACATTTGACTTTTCACAGCTTTATGACATTGCTGATTTCTATTCAACTTGTGATATATTTTAAATGGAAATGGTGTATGTTAATTAGTTTGATTGTAATTACTAGAATGAAATTGGGACAGGTAAACAATGGTAATTAAACACAACAGACTTCTATTTTTGGTTGACTTTCCAGCAGGACCTACCACTCTCTGTCCAGTTTTTACTATTTACACAGAAATAATTTATTGTTACTTCAGTACTTGGATTTCTGGAACATCTAATGCCTGCAAATTTTTGTTTTCTGTCTTCTTTTATCAGGGTAGGTAGTGCCATTATCTTCTGAGTGCAATATCCCAGTGGGGGTCTGCTGTAATAGGTATGAAGATTCAAAACCTGTTCAAATTTATAATTCTTATAATGTCAAGAAATATTCTCTCTCAGTCATAAAAACTAGACAATAAAAAAGATATTCAAGGTAAAGTAGTTTGTAATACACTTGCTTAAAAGAAGCTCCCCATGTGTATTTTGCTGTATTGCATCTTACTGCAAGTGTTTAGGGTAAGAGATTAGGGGCCAATTTTTTTCAGTTGATGTCTAAAAATAGAATGTTAAAAGAATCTGAACCTTTGTACAACTGCTTAAATATCTTAAAAAATCTAGACACCAGTGGGATTTTCCAAGTGTTAAACTGCTGAATTTCATGAGAATCAAGAGGAGTTTGGTAGCTAAATACTTGGGCATTTTGGAAAGCCTTTTTAGCACCTGCCAGTAGTCAGGGCAGATGTCCAAGGCTATTCTTTGAGCGGTTAGACTGTTTTGGTTCTGCTCAGGGAGACGAAGGGGCAAACCATGGAAAGAATTTTCTTCTTCACTTTGTAGGCATTGAAGGAGCATTTGGCCTGGTGCTGCCTTTTCTCCAGAACTCAGCAATACACTGTACCCTACTTGGCAGATTCCAGAGAATTACTAAAAAATTCATAACCCAGAAACATAAAAATATAAGCAGTAATGCTGAATGCTGCAGCATATTTGAAAATAATTGATGGCAATTCTAAATGTATAATGCTAATTGCCATTCCTAGATTTGTAGACACTAAAATGACATTTATGTCTTACTTTCAAAATGGGAAAATGAAACAATGAGAGGCAAAAACATCTTGCAGCAGAAAACAAACTCCATGTTGAAATCGGTCATTAGTGCTTTCAACAGTCACTTGCTTAATTATTTCTTGCTTTCCTTGTGCTGCTGCCAAGAACAAAGGTCATATTTAATGATTGCCTAAATCATTCGCAATATTTTTTAGACTTGCCCTAGAGGCAGCTGATGTAGATACTTTTGTACTTGGTAGGAAAGTCTCATATGGATTACCCTGTTAAAGAAGCATTGCCTTTATTTATCCTTCTAAACTCATTTGAATCCCTTCTCATCCTCCAAAATACACACTTTTTTTTTTTCTTTTCTATTTTCCATCAAATGCTGTAGTGACAGCTCGAACAAGGCAACACTGGTTATTTCAAGATTATAGAGCACTCAGGACACCCACATCAGCTTTGAAGTAAATTAGCGGAGCCACAAGCCCTTTCCTCTGCCAAGCACAAAAGAATATATGTCATCGTGGCATCATAGTAATGACACACAACCTTAACCAAGAGTCAGAGACAATAGCACAGAACTGATGACCTAATTCTCCTCTGTCTTGTCCCTCAAGCAGAAAATGTCATGACTTCATCAGCTGGAAGTGGTGGTTTACCATCACTGTTCCAGAAAGTGAAATCAAATGCAATCTCATTTTTTTTAATGACAGGGCACTCCTGGTGTTTGCATTCTCTTCTCTTCTTGCTTCACTAAGGGCCAGTAGTTGGGCAGTAAGCAACAGGAAAGTGTATTATAACGAAGAACTTCATGATGAGTTGGAAATGGAAGAAAGAATGGAGGAAAATGTAATATTAATTATATAATATTGGAGACAACCTGAGACAGACTGTTAAGTGTCTGCCATCAGGCCCAAAACTGGGGCATGTATGAAGAGTATGTCATGTTAAGGAGGGTTGGCAGTGGAAAGCGTTGCGGCTCAAAATAATGAAGTTCATTCTGTCTGACGGACCTAGGTCCTATTACCAAAGTGGCCTTGTATTTTCTGTATTTTTGAAAACATCTCAGTAGGACACAGGATGATCACAGAGGTGATCCCCACCCTAGCATTATGCTGGCACCAAATCAAGTCAGAGCTTCCTTCTGTACTCTGCTCCCATCAATAAAAGTGTTCCTGCCCCACAGAATAAAATGGGAATCCCACATTTTTTAATGTTTCTCTGAAAACTGACCTTTGAAAACACAGACTAACTACTTCAACTTGTCCTGTTTATTAAAATACAGGCTTTGATGTTAGTGCATGATTGTTACTTTTCAACACTACTGAAATCTGCTCTTGCTATCATTTAAGGCCATAGCATCACAGCGTGACAGCTTTGGGATCCCGAGTGGGAAGGGACATCAGGAGGGCTCCTGTCCAACCTCCTCACAAAGCAGGGTCAACTACAAAAGCACACCAGAGTACTCATGGCTTTGTCCAGACAGGTCTTGAAAACCTCCAAGGACATAGACTGCATAGCCTCTCTGGGCAGCATCTTCCCGTGCTCGATTGCTCTCATGACATTTGTTTACACCCAGTCAGAGCATCTCTTCTTTCAAGCTACGTCTTGTTTTCTCATGTGTGCTTGCTATGCACCACTGCGAAAACCCTGGTTCTGTTTTCTCAAAAACCTCCTTATAGGCACCGGAATTAAAATGTTGTGCAAAAGTTCCTAAACAGGCTACATTTTATGCAAAGCAAGCTCAGACCTTCGCATCTGTGTCTTTCCCATTTCCCCACCTCTTCCCCAAGTCCTGACCTAGCATTGTCTCCCTGTCATTTCCCAGCATGCTGATCCAGCAAGGTGTCCTGAGCACAAGTTTGGCTGCAGGCACGTGTGTGTCGAGGCCCACTGACTTTCGACAAACTTTCAGCAGTGTCATATGTATAAGCAGTCTCAGAAACATGAGTAGCTAAAGCATCACATGATTTAATACACATCTTCAGCATCATTCTTGGTTTGGAGCTGGAACTACCCATCCGTCGTCTCTCAGTCATGAAACCTGGAAACTAAACTTGCTTTTGTGTTTTAAATGAAAGCTGATATTCTGAAATCATTCCTTGGCCCAGGAGTATGTGCTGGTAACACATTAACCAACGTGAGAACTGGTGACAGTGCAGCTATACCTAGGCATGTGCTTTCAGACCTTGCAAGACAGAGGGAGTAGAGAACAGCTAAACTGTGCATATGCTCCTGGCTTCCCTCAACAGACCATAGACCAGCAAATTGCTACACGAACCTGAACTCACATATCAAAATATTCCATTGAAATGACATGCGGTAAGCTTGTGATTAGCTATCAACAGATTGTCACTTAAATGTCATCCTTAAAGAGTTATTTAAAATTAAATAAATTTAGCAGAGAACCAAGCCACACGAGAAGGGGGGGAAGTTTAGCTTGTAGGCATTTGCTGTCCTATCGGGTCCTGAGCCTCATTCAGTTTTAATATAGTGTATAGTGACACCAGTGAAACTCACCCACATTTTATACCATGCAGCCACAGCAGATGTTAAAAACCTTTTAATTAGTCATTTATATTGACAGCAAAAATATCCACAATTACTCTTAATAAGCCCAAACTGGGAGCCTGGCTTTCATTCCTTAGGGAAAAGGCAGACTACCGGATCATGGGAATTGGGAAGCAACTGCTTTCCTGAGCGCAGTCCACATTTGTTCATTATTAATGCATTTGTCATTCCTGAAAAGAATGTCCTGAAAAGAATGACAGAACATCCAAGTGCAAGAGGAAAGCATGGGACAGAGAGAGAAACTGTCAGTGTCTGTACTTGCTGTAGCCTGGCACTTCCTAGCACACAGCCATAACCTCTACTGGTATTAAATAGTGTGAATCCTCAATTCAGAATTTGAAGCTTTTGCTTATACGCGACTCTTCTGAAGGTTTTTATGCTGTTTCCAGCAATGCCCAGTCTTCCAAGGAATGGCTGGCCCATTTCATATCTTTTCTATTGCCTTACCAATTTTCAGGTCGTCCTGGCCCGCAGCAGCATACACATTTCTATTTCAAGAGGCATTATTATTTCAGAAAAAAATCGTGGTAACACGTGGTGGCAGCAGTGAGTAGCAAGCAAGGAATGATGAAATCGATACTCACGCTTCAAATAGCATAAGGTATGGGCAAATTCCATAAAACCGTTGAGTTTTCCACATACCTTTATTCCCTCCTCCCATCTGTATATTTCTTCATTCTTTGCATGTATCTTTGCAACTCCAAGTATGACGTATGAGATTTTTCCGAGGGTATTTTATCCAGCGTGTGTATCTCAATATTTCTGACTAGCGGTTCAGATCACACATAGAAACACCATGATCCTCAGAAACACATGAGCAATGTAACACTTCTTGGCTGTTTGCTGTCTGGCGTACTCCTCAAGCCTAAGTCGCACAAGCAACCTCTCATACAATATCTAGTGCCAGTTCAGGGCTGAGGATGGGAAGTTGAAGCCTACAGTGAAATGCAGAGGGAAGGGCCTACCTTGCTAAGATGGGATGTCGTGTCCTTGCTCCTCTTCTTCATATGGAGACACTTCCTTCTGAGCACTCCCTCGGGTACTGACAGCCGTTTGCCCCTTTCCTCTGGAGCCAAAGGCAATGCTACTTGTGGCAGAGAAGGCAGCTCTTTTCTCGAAGCAAATTTCTTTTTGGAGTCCTGAGCAGATGGCAAACCATAATTAAGTTAAAATAGAGCTGTATATAAGAGAGAAATAATAATATAGAACCAATTAAGCAAATAATAAGTATGTTTAATCTTTTCAAAATATATGTATTTTTGGAGAAAAATAAATATTAGTTTTCTGAACATTGTCAGCACTATGTGGTAATGTCAGTGCCTGGAAACTTAATTTTGGAAATTACTTTGTGTTTGGGGCATCTGAGCAACCGAATGATCAAATATCATGGCACATCTCTGGGCTCTGACTCAAGAAAAGGCATAGTAAATGTCAGGACACCTGGCAAGATTAGTATTTCTACTTCATTTTCAAACTTATGAAGATACATTTTCAAATGACAGGTTGTAAATGGCAAGAGTTTAGGAATTGCTTCATGAGCAGCTCTGAGGTCTGTGGAGTGGGGACAGAGCGGGTAACTCGGGGACCATGAGCTCAAGGGTCCCTGCACTGTAGGCTGCCTTTGCTCTTCAGTCAATGCCCTGTGAAGTAAGGGAGGAACTTTAGCATGGATTTTCAGGCTTGACAGAGAATGAAGTCTATCCCTGAAAGGCTGCCAGCCTTTAACTGCAGTGGTAATTCCAAGCATCCCTCGTCCATCACGGAATCAGTGTGGTTAGCGAGACGTCCCTTCAAAGGCAGCTGTGAGGATGGGAAAATGTGACAACACATTATTGTATTCTAAACTAAACAAGAGGTTAACATTTGTATGTTTTCACTGATTTTACAAAAAAGATTGTGGACTACAATTGTCACGGTCTACAAATTGATGGCAGAATTGGAGGCAGACCCTTTTGCAGCAATGATAACTTCAAAGCTGTTTCCATGAGACTGTAGTATCTGTAATAAGTGTGCATGAAGAATGGATGAAGGGCTGCTGAAACACTGCAGTCCTGGAACTGTAGTGATGCTGAGTGGATTTAATGTGGAAAAAAACTAGTGAGGAAGGACTTTCCACCCATGCAAGAAATAATAGCCCAATAATGTAAAGACTGGTCAGTCTTGCGTTGCCATTTTCTCTTTTCCTGACTAATCATGTGTGAAAGCTTTTATTCCTGATGAATTCATATTCCTGTCTATGTCTTCCCAGGATCTATATTAATTACTCCCACCACACTCTGAAAATGTCCTCAGCAGGATTTTATAGCAGCCATAATAATGTTGTTCACATAAGCTGATTTGTACCTTGGCCCGTGATGTACGGAGAGACAATTATAGCACTTCCAGGCTGTAAAGACATTTCTAATAGGGTGCATCACTCTAAGTATGCACAAGTATGCATGTCGTTTATGCAAAAATATATACTGCCCATCTAATATGCAAATCTGAATTGAAATTACAGTCTGACGTGATGCTCTGAAGCCACCTGCTACTGCCCTCTGTTGAAATGTAAGCCTTTAGGTGAAGTTCCTTGGCGTCCTGATGGAGGCATTTATTTTGGAGCTACGCCTGCAGAAAGTACGTGCAGCTTCTAGTCAAAAGGCTTTCTAAGGGCAGAGGGGGGAACATAGGTATTTTAATGCATAGTCTTTGAACCCCCCACTTTTCGCCTTGGAAGAAGAGTTATCCATGCCACAGGAGCCGCTGTGTGAGAGGGCACAAGAGCGGAAAAGAGAAACCAAACGTGACTGGTCCTGCCTGAGCCTAAAGCAATGTCCAAGCAAGGCACGAATGTCGTATTTCTGAAAGAGATCCTATCAGCCCAAAAGAGGAAATGGAGACAAGACGTTGGAGATGTGCTTTTGTTTTTCTCAGGGGCATCTGGAACTTCTGCTAGCCCGCTATGGTTTCCCAGTGCCTTCTCCTCAGGATGGAGAATTGCGTTGGAGTGAAACGAGGAACCAGAAATGAGAACGGTATAGGTCTTGTTTGCACTAGCCTTGCATCTTCTGGAGATGTGAATATAGGAAAAGTAGAAAAGTGAATACAGGAAAAATATTCCTAGGTTTTCTGCAGTTGCGTGTTGCTTTCTTGGTCTTTTTGGCGGGGTTAGGGTTTGGGAACATTCGGCATCACCTCCACCATACAGGAAGTTTCAGTACTCTATGTGGTCATAAGCTACACAAATTTTAGTTGCTGAGTGTGACAATAGTTTTACAGCACTGTTAGAAGATGGCTAGAAACACGGTCCCATTGCAGTTTCATTAGCATAATTGGCATCCACACTTATATGGATTCAGCTTTACTGAAGTTGTTTCAAAGGGACTGATTATGTGCTGTATCCCTTGGAGCAGTATTTCAGGCGGAGATCCCACTGGGATGGAGCAGACATGAAAAGAAGCCCTAAATTTTATAGTGCTGTGTTAGTATTATTACAAGAAAAGTGTACTATCTAAAACAAGGTTATCATGCTAGACAATTAACGGCTTAATGGATTTACACTGTTCTTTGAGATTCATATGGATCAGTTCTCTTTTATAGCTCCCCTTGATCATCTAATAGGTTTGTTCTTTCCCTAGAAAATGAACTTCAGCGTTTTCTGTTACTTGCACACAAAATGCAGTCACTTACGATGTGATCTTGGAAATAAGGCATAGTAACACTCTAACAAAATTGAACTACATGGATCTGTTAGCAGCAGCGTGCTTAGATTTTATATGTTCATTTTCGAAGAAAATGCCCAAATGCAGCTAGGCAGCCAACAGGGAAAAACCAGCAAGCAGGGTACAAAGTCATGCACTCGGCTGTCCCTGAGTCTGGGAATATACACTAGAACAGCCAAATAGTTTCTGACGATGGCCACAGCTTCTGAGAGCCCCAACCTGTACTTTGAGATTGCTGGAGTTTCAACGCTGTCCTAACTACCCCCTTACTCCAGCCAGCCTCTGTGCTGCAACATAACCCCCTCAGAACTCCACACTTCTTTCTCTTTTTCTTTTTTTTCCGCTGGATGCACCCAGAAGTGGGTATACTTCTTTAGGATAACTTTGCAATGGAAGGCTAGTGCAAGGATGCTGAAAAGAGTGGCAGAACCTGACTTGTACTATTTTTTCTTTTTAGGAGCCATTTCAGTTGTTAGATAAATATAAAAAATTTTAATTTTATACATATATATACACATACAGACACATTATATTTATTTATATGTGTTATGCAGATTTAACACCGTATCAAAGTTTGTGTATTATGCAATAAGGAATAGTGAAATTATGAAAAATGGCATTTTGGCTGGTATTACAGTATGTGTACATGTATCTGTGTACAACCCATGAGACCTGACAGCTGCCAGGTTCCCCTGTCCAGGTGGGGATACTCACTACCCACGGACAATTCACAAGGACAAAAGCTAATCCAGCACGGGCTTTTGCTTCCGCAGGTAGAAATGCAGGTGCACTTTCTGCAGGGCAGCTGTGACTTCTTTCTGGAGAAGGGTCTCCAACACTAGGTCCTTGCCATTCAGTTATCCAAGAACTGTAGGGATTGATCCTCAAGTTACAGGGCTTAGCAGCTACACAATTATACCCAGATTTGCCACGTGCTACAAATTAGAAGAGACATGATAGTAATGGAGTGCTAGTAGCCTTTCAGCCAGTCCTTTGTCCCTCGCCATCCCCAAGTTTATTTATCCTTTCCCATACCTTGACCATGCAATCAAATGATTTTAATATATTCCATGTTGTTAAACTAAAGGTTTTTTTTATTTTTTTAAAGGCAAAGGGGACTAGAACACTGCATGTAAATATAAACTATAATCTCAGAAAAGATCACAGGCTCCTTTAAACTGTCTTTGGGATACATATTGGAGGAGACAATTGGTTTCTCTGTTTTCTTTATTATACTGCTGTGAGAGACAGCAAATAAAGCATCACATATTTCTTTTGATATATGATAGAGTAAGCTATGGGGTACCATAAAACACTGTTAAATGCAAATATATTTTTGGGAGGATGATTAGACTTAATAACCATATTTAAAAACAGCACTAAATATGTCAGTATGAATGCAAATAGAATACTTATATTATTTATAAATTAAACTGATATAAGAAAAGGGATTTACATTTTTTTTCTTTATTTTTTCAATAAAGGAAAGAAAATCCAAGTTTACACTACAAAAGGGATAGCGAGGATTTCCTTTTTTGCTCTCCAGATTTTTCTTAAGCCTGATGTTTTGAATCAATGAGTCGAATAGAAGCAGGATAGCTTCAGATCAAAAATGAGGAACCAGATACATACGGAATTGGTGAGGTAATTACTATCACTTTCCTGTATGTTTCAAAGGAAATGTATTGTGTCCTGCACAAAAGTATTCATTTTGACGTGAACAATCAGCAGCTATCTCACAGTTTCTTTATGTTGTTTCAGTAGGAAGAAAATTTGCAAAGTCTCTGTCTAGCATGCTCATAAAAAAGCACATTTAGCAAGGACTGAAGGGCTCTAATTCAAGCAGTGAGCACCCTGAGATATCTCGTTAGCTTTCACGCATGTGCATTTTGGCAGCAGCCAGCAAAAGCAGTCCCACGGCTTCCACCCCTCTCTCCCAGCCCCGTGCTCTCCTTGACCATTGCTGGCAGGATTATTTCTGTGTCTGTGCAATAAGCTGGCACTTCTCAACATGGAAGAGCACCGTGCTGGCTCGGGGGAGCTGGAAAAAGGAGCTGTGTGAGAATGGAAATGAGGGTAGTGCCAGCCCCAAACATTCAGAAATCCTGAGTCAGGCCTGCAGAAGTCAGGAGGTGTTGAAAAATAAGAAAGGTGGTATTCTTTTTATTTCCTTGCTGCAGTCTTACACTTTAGGATATATGAGATACTGAATGTACACATTCTTCAATTTTTCAAACACAGGGACTAGATCTTTTCTTCGGCACAACCACAAACTGAGATTTTCATGCTGTTCAGAAAACGTACCGAGTTTTATCTTGGTGACTGTTCATCTACCTAGCACATCTTCCCAGCACATCTGACACCTGTGTATCAGAGAAATGAAGCTGGAAGATAACTCAGTCAACCCTTTCTGGGCTGCCATTGCAGGTGCCCACTGCCTGGGGCTGACCATGACTCCTCACTGCCAGCCCTGGGCGAGCAGCAACCCGCAGGCACCCGAGATCCCAGGCTGCCGATCTGCTGGCGTGCCGCACACACTGGTTTGGGTCATGTACTGCTCTGGAGCCTGCCAAGTCGGTCATCCTTAGGAAATACTGCTTCCCACCACCCTGCTGACTTAATTTTGCAAACCCTCTGAAGATCAAAACCTTACATGAACTAGTAAAAGTTTCTGATTATGTGTATTTCCTCTTGGCTTTATGGTTGATCAGAGTATGGCTATACGTATTATTTATTATGCTGTTGAAGCGTTTTGACAGAGTTAGAAAATTGTTATCGGGAGACAGTTCCAGCTCTGCATAGCTGACGGTCCAAGAGAAATCACAAGAATGACTGCATAGGGGAAAATCTGCAGCTCAGCACACGCAGACCTGCCAATACATACACGCAGATCTATATCCTGGATTGAGAGATGCAGCTTTGTACTACCCGCACTGAACTGCCAACTTTCTTCTTCCCTCCTCTCCTCTCCTGTGTGTCCTCACACGGCTCAGCCTGATGCTAGCCTGTCCAAAAGCCTACTAAAAGAAAACAAACACTGATTTCAGGTGGATGAATATGTGATTCTCAGCCGAAATCTCTTTGCCTTGCACAGTACTTCTGTCTTGCCTTTTGGGTAATTATATGCACCGGTGAACAACAGGCTAGGCAGCTACAGCCCTTTTTACACAGGATCTGGCTGTGTCGGTGCAGAGGGCATCGCTGGGTTTCCACGCTGAGAGGTTGGTGGTACAGTGTCCTCAGCCCTGAAGATGTAAAAGTCTGCACCAGAAGTCAGGCAAAGGCGTTTGCGTTGGGTTTTCCCGTGGGGAAGGAGCAAAGGTATTACCCAGTAAAAGGACGTTTGAGCTGGATGTTATTTCGATTTGTTCGGCACAAGGAGAGGCACAATTCTAGCTGGTCTCCACAGCAAAGTTATTAACAATCTGCAACACCAGATGCGATCACGCAGTAGAGCTGGTCCGTCTTCCAACCAGCCACAGTGCAAGGTTAGCGGCTGGCAGTTCGGGGTGTCCAGGGAAGGTGCACCATGGGCTGAGGCACCCCGCAGCAAGCCCGCTTGCTGTCCTCTGCCGAAAAGCTGCCAGGGAGCTGTGGATGTGGGGCTATCTACGCCCTGTGACGCTATGTATGCCCTGTAAGATTCATTCGCCTCAACCTCACGGGTTTATCCCTGTCATGAACATTTCAGACCTTTGAAATGCCCCTGAGCTGGTCAGCAGCTCTGACCTTTGGCTGCGCAGCGATGCAGCCGTAACATCCTTCACACAAACCCCCAGCACAAGGGTTCTCCATGAGCATCGTCTCCCACTGTCCAGGCCCTCCTGCCCCTTTGCTGCAGGCATCGGCAGTCGTGCAGCCCTGCCCATGGCGGAGAGCCCACCGAAGGCAATCCGACCACAATCCCGACCAGTCATCATGGCTGCGAGCACCCGATGCCGGTCAGGTTACCCGTTAGATGACACCAGCCACACTGCTGCCTCATCCCCACGTCCTAACACCGCTGCCGCTCGCCTGAGGCTTGCGGGGCACCGTCTCTGGGAGAGAAACGGCCTCTTCGTTCTGTGCTCTTCATACGGTGGCTGCTACGGAAACGGATTCTCTTCAGCTGGAAGTGTGTTGCTGTGGTATTTGTAAAAAGTTGTAAAAGAAACTCGTGGCGGGAGATCTTAGCTGTAACACTAATGCAAATAATAACAATAAAATGAAACCTTCCACATATAGCCAAATGCCTGCTCTCAGTGAGAGCAATAAGGAAATACAGACATATTTACATGGGTATAACATATAGTTATGTGTGGGTGGGTGTGTCTAAGCCATATTTCAAACACGAGGAGGATGCTACTTAGCACTGTATCTATGGCAGGTCTAATGGCGATTCTCTTCCAAGAGCCATATTTTGGAGGACGTTCAACTTAAAACCTACTGTGATAATACAGGGTGTTTTAAATTCCACAGTATGATTGCATGACATAACTCTTGAAAATCTAATAAATTAATTTTAGAATATTTGATATAATTGGAAAACCTGCAGCTTAGAAACAAATATCTGCTGTGTGTGCAGCATTTTCAGTACATGTGCACATTCAGCTTCACCTAATGCTGGGCATGTGTGCAAAGGCAACGGCTTTCCCTAAATCAACACTGTATTGCACAGACCAGTAGCCTGTACAGAACCATTGCTAAATATGTTACATGGATCTTTTCCAGGATACCAAAATAATTGTGCTATTTCTGTGTATATAAATTTAAATATAGCAAATTCACCTCATGGCAATGTAGAACTCTACAGTCAGTACTGCAGGGAATATTTGGTCTTAATGTCTTCAGTAAAAGAGCTTTAATTACATTCATCCCAGTGCTCGCTGATCTGGAGGTTATTCTCTCCACTTTTCCAAGGAAAGTATCACACTTGGCTATTTGAAAAAGAGAAAATACAGGCTATGCAGCACGCCCTACGAGTTAAGAAACTCAGGCTCTGGCAGGGAAGGAGGGAGAGTATCTTGACCGGTACGGATCCTGAACAGCAAACACACCGCCGGCAGCTTCCTCGTGTTCAGGGTTCAAGCTTTGCACCTACTAAAAGAAAACCAACGCTGATTTCAACGCTGTAGCGGCAGACCCAGCTATCAAAGAGCTGAAATGCCTTTCTGATTTCATTTGTTGTAGCATATGTTCTAGGGAAGGGTAGGGGGAGCAAGTTATCAAATCGTAATTAATAATAAAGTTGTAGATGTTTTAATGCATTCTCTCTATGCCTGTCAACTGTCGGGTCCAAAGCAGCCCTAGAATCAGTACTAATGAAAAACCTCAGACTAAAATAACCATATATTAGGTTCTCTAACTGCTGCGACTGACAAGAGTAGTAACCCTTACCTGTACGACTCCATTTACTTTTAATATTTTATACAAAAGGAAACCCTTTAGTATGAGAATGAAGACAACATCATGAAAACAGGATTAAGGTTGTCTATTAAGATACAAAGATAAATGCAAACTATTTGCTTCATTTTCTTTCCTTTGAGTTACAAATTTCTTGCTGTCATGAAAAACCTTTTCATCTTCCCTGAAATTCATCACTGTGGCACTCAGCTGACAAATATATTCATCACAGTAGTGTATTTCCCAGAGATTCCTGTCTTCTGCCTCAAGCACTTCATTCCTTTAGATGATAAAAGTATCTATCTGAAAAGAGTTTACATACGTATCTGTCTGGCTGTAGGCTCACGTATACCATCAAAGTATTCCAAAAGCTCGTACTTCAAGAAAAAAAACAGCTTTAAAGACAGATGTTCTTCATGACAGAATCTTTATTCCACAGTGGATGTACAGTGATCACCCTTCCACTGTGTTTGGACAACGAAACGCTTTCTACTGTAGCAACTGAGGAGCTCTTAAGTGTATTTTATGAACTTAAAAGATTTATCTGAGGTTCTCAACATGTGGCAATGCAGCTGCATTACTATATTTGTATGTGTAATTGCCATTTATATAAAATGGCAGCAGGCAATAAATTATTACTAGGTGAGAATGCATGTGTCTAGTTGCTGCATTTTGGTTTATACTGCAGTCTTGAGGGGAATGAGAGCTGAGAAAGTTGACCATTAGTGCAGCAGCTATGGTATTGGTAAAAAAAGCTTTTCTTCATCTTCATCCTTCTTTACAGGACACACTGTCCCCATTTTCACGGCACCTACTCCTGCAGTGTTGGGTGTGAAAGGAGAACTTCCAAAAGCAGAATCCCAAATCATCCTCCCTTCTAAGCTCATATTGTGTTTTGTGTAGCTGATTTTCAGAGGTCTCATTTCAACTGGAACCTGGCTGTTTGAAACGATGCCTTTTCCTTCACTCCCCTACCCCAGCCCCAGCGACCACTTAAGTGCTTTATAGGCAAATATGTAAACTATACACCGGAATCACTTCGCCCACAATTGAAACCAAACCACTCTGAAAGCAAAAACACAGGATATAGTCAATAAAGCATCTCTAGCTCATCAGGAGAGGAAATTTATATATGCAGAAATATCCTCTAAACGAGCAGCTGGCTGGGATATTACAATTACATCATCCGTCATCAGAAAGTAAGGGGTTCAGATGTTCAGAAGCTTCTTGTTCAGAAGTCAGAACCTTTATTTTGCTTCTCACACAAAAATCAGCATTTCCACTTTAATACTTCCACTAGTTCCACGTTTTATTCCATTCAATACTTTGCTACAGTACTGGTGAAATGCATCTTGAACAAAACATCCCTTTGTAGCAGCTCACATAAAACCTCCCAGCAAGGCTTTTATGCTGCATTAAGCTTTTGGCTAGCCAAGATGACTGACCAAAACTCATTCCATTTTGTGCTTCACTTTGGGTGTTACTCTTTGAAGAACCGGCCAAGCCTGAAAAAATAATTTGCAAGATCACATCCCACTGGAGTTTCCAGTTAGTTAATACTGTCCATTCTTAAGTACAATGCGCCTGGCAAAAGGTCATTTTGAGGCATTTGTTTACATAAACAAATCAGAATATTTTGTTAAATAAAAAATTAATAAAATATTCTATTTTGTATACATAAATATATAACACAATACCATATTATACTCTATAAACATTAATTCAAGTTGATGTGAGAATGTATAAGGATATTCACAGTGTTTTAAGAAGCAGTCATCTTGCAATGTGCAAATACTAGAAAATATGTTAATTATGTCTTTTCTTTCTCTTTGCTTGTCTCAGTTAAGTTTAAAGGGACAATTTATTTCTTTAATTTTTTATTAGAATAATTTTGGCTTTACGGCTACTCAGAATTAACATTCTTTTATGATCACATTCCCAAGGGTGTACAACTTCTTTTCATTAATGTTTGGACAGTTTTGAGACTAGAAATTATAAGAAGATTTGGGATAAAACTCTCTCTCCTCTGTGTAAAAGTACACTTTTCTTATGCCTCTTTTAGACTCTACTTTATCCTGCTGAAGAAGATAATCTTACGGGGAAAAAAAGTTGCATGCTATTTAAACTATAAGAAATGTGAACAATATTTCCAATATGCAAGTTCAAGCCAAAATTGCAACTTTTGTAAAAGCCACATTTGTATCCCCTTGTTAAATATATTCTATACCAGTAATGCTGGCAATTAGACAGCATAGGGACACATCAAATATCTTGCAAACACCCCACAACATTTTCCCATCAAAATGCAAGTGATAGAACTTCTTACCATTGTTGCCTCACTCTGTATATTCTTAATTTTCTTTTTTCTCTCACTTCTATTTGAATTTTCCTTAGAATGCATGACTGATAGGGACTTACAGCTGTTTGCCAGGCCTCTGCCTCTTGCTGATTGTGCAAAGGACACTCTTATTCACCCTGCGCTGCTCTGGATATTAAATTTGTTCTTTGAATAAGGAGGGCAAGTGAGTTCTCTCTCCTCCTGTCTGCACCAAACAGGGATAAAATTGGTCAAATGAGCATCCATAAGCATAACAGTGGTTTAGAAATGCCAATTGATGATATTTGATTGATGATGCCATTGTGATATTCAATATGTTTCCATTACAATCAGTAACTATGAACAGCAAATGATTCAAAACATAATCTCTGGGACAGAATTACAAAACCCTGACTGTTTTAGATTTTGATGGATAAAATGTGTCACAGCATGTGTAAAAACCTTTATGATGATGCTCCCAGCATACCATTATAAAATCAGTCTGGTTTCCATTAGAAGACAAGCTCCCGAGTAATGCTGATTCAGGGTCATAAAGCTAAATGCATACCCCTCTGTGGCAAATGGTAACATTATATTGATTTCAGACACCTTGAATTCTGTGCAAAAATAAAATTAGCCCTGCTTTGACTTAGGAGTACGGGACAGTGTTTGGAGTGGCAGTGGCAGTGGCAGTGGCAATCAAGTCTCCTGGATTCTATTCCTAGCCACTGCGGTGACTCACACCATGACCTTGTGTCAGTCTGTTGACCTCTGTGTCTGTTTACCCACGTAGAAGAATGAGAAAAAGAATAAATGCCTACTTCGCCAGGGTTGAAAGCCTTGGCTAAGAAGAACTAAGTATACAGGCATTCCTGGCAAACTAAATAAATCATGAGCATGTTTCAGTCGAGTTCACAAAACATCTCCAGCATGAGGTTTCTACGGTCTCTTCAATTCGATCCCATTATGTATTTCACTGCAGCACATATGGTTCTATCTTTAAAACACTGGGTAGTGTTACACACTGTGGGATAAGTTACAGTGTGAAGATTTAACATTAACATTAATGGGAGCCGTGCAGTTAAAGCCCATTGCGCTCTGCCGAAAGCATGCCCTTGGGAGAGCTGTGTTGCTCATAATTTACAAACTGTCTTGATTTAAAAAGTGGTGTGGAAATTTATAACTTCTGTGAATGTATATTCTGAACATCCTCAGAAATGTTGTGGCTTTCAGTATGTTTGTATGTCAATATCACAGACTTCTGTGAAACTTTCTGTTGATGTTCCTAAGGGACACCTGGGCAGTTACCTACGTTGTAACACATTGTTTAAAAATAACATCAGTCAAGTTACCCTGAAATAAATAGTAATAAATGAACAAGAAGCACTCATTTCCTTACAGTGCTGTTACATTTAGCTTTTGAGGTTTCATTTCTACTATTTCTATCGCTCTGCAGCCAAGTACCGTATTTTGCGGGACACTAGCAGATAAGATAATATTGTTGGCGATACTATTATATTTTTCTTCCAGTTGTAATAACCATTTGGACTGTTTTACACAGAATAAGAATAGGAAAATTATTTATATTGTGACTTGAGGAAAAGTATCCATCTGCAACTGACTGGTATCAGGGAAACCAGGCTCAGAATATTCCCCACTTCTGCACTATTCAGCTTCATGTATGTAAGCCATCTCATTAATCACTTGTGCTTAAACCCAAACAGAGGGGCGTCTCCAGGATCAGTATTGTAACTTCCATGTTTTACCACTTGAACTTTTTCATTCTCTATTATAGCTCACAGGAAAGAAACAATGATCTGGGATCAGAGTTCAGTCAGTTGATGACATATTTCAGTACATACGGTAAAACCAACAGCCCGGTCCCTAGCTATAGCCTGAGAATTGAAGTAAGGAGCCAGGGAACCAGTACAATAAAGATGCACCTTCCCCTACTGAAACAGTGCCTGGCTCCAAGCTGCAAGAGGTGTTAGCGACTTCAGGTGCGACATTTTCATGTATGAAGACCTCTTTACATACAGAAATCATTCTATATTTGGTGAATTGAAAGTAGGTGTTTTTCTGAGTAACTCCATGAACTGATAAGCTTCACAGGAGGAAGCAGAACTTTATCAGCTCCCAGACATTCTTTTCAGTTTGAAAAGGAGCAGTCTGATTTGGGGACAGACAAAGCCAGTGTTTCCTGATGTCATTTTCTCCTTCACTGACTGCATTGATAAAATTATCTCTAATTTCCACAACCATCAGTCTCTTTACCACGTTGTTAAACCCAGTTCTCAAACCATTTTGCACAGTGTCAAAAACTACCTGTTTCATATTTGCACACAATATGCTTTTATTCACAAACAAACAAACAAACCATAGGTAGAATGCACAAGTACTACAATAGAGGGCCATCTCAAATTAACTAAAACATTTACTTACCATAATCAGCATTTCTGGACATACCTAGATATCAACAAAATTGATTTAGAAAGTGTGACAGTGTTGAGTTGTTTTCCTTTGCCCGGTAAAACAGGATTGCAGTCTTAACCAGTTAAAATGAAATAACGTAAACAAGCACACCCCATGAGGCCACTAGTATTCAAAGATAAGGGAAGATCTGCCTCAACTAGCACCTATGGAAAATCCTTATGTTCTTCTCACGTTGCCAGTCTTCAAGTGAATTATGTTCACGTGCCAGGTGCCTACGGGAATCAACAAGGAGCGCACGAATGGGGACAAAAACACACAAATGAGTGTTCACACAGAATACACGTAGTTGCTTTATTCACCTTCCTTTCTTCTTAAGGTAATACTAAAGTCCAAGTAGATTTAACTACATGTGGAATGTCAAGGAGAAGTCACAGTCTATTTTGAAGCTACAGGAAAGTCAAGAAACTTGGAACGTTCCTATCAGCGTCGTTTGTAGCAGTATGCAATTCCAAAAAACCCTGTCTCTTCAGTCGGTTTTTGTTTTTTTTGGGGGGGGGGGTGAGGAGAGTCAACTTTCAGGAGAAAATAACCCTTCCAAATCACAGTGATCATGCTGGGTTGGCTGGCTGCAGTGTTATTTTACGGAAGAGCAACACTTCATCTAATTTCAGTGTTCTGTACGCTGGGTTTTGTTCCTCCTAAGAGGTTTCTGAAGCTCTGTCCGCGAAGATGCTCTTTGTGTTTGATGGACAGAGGCCCACCATCAAGCCTGTGAACTACTTCTCAAAACACCTTTTGAGAATTACACAGATGACATCTATACTGATCCTCTGCCAAAAAACAGATGAACAATCAAAACCCAGTGAAATAATCTCTTTTTAGAATTTATTCTCCTCTGCATTCCACCTGCCTGTGGCCGCTCCCCCCCCCCACCTGACAACGCGCCCAAGTCTCTCTCTGTGCCTTCATTCGGCCTGTTCGCACTGCCCAGGACGGCGTCGGTGCCACCGCTGCTCCTCCTCGCCCCAACGCCGACGGTCACCAGCAACCGGCAACCGGGGGCGGCCAAGGGACGGCCATGGGCCCCGCTGCCCCGAGTCCGGCTGTGCCGGTAACCCCCGGCCCGGGGCTTTTCTCGCCGGGCCGCCGAGACCAGGCCTGGGAAACGACGGCGATTCCTAAAAGAACCCCCGCTCCCCCAGCCCCGCCGCCCTCCGCCGTGCCCATTTCACGTTATCTCCCCCTGCCAGCCCGCCTCTCCCGACCCGCCAATCAGCGCCGCCCTTACTCCGCCCCGCCTTTCGCGGGCCAATCAGCACCGCCCTTGGTGGTGCGGGCCGGGGCCGCGGCCGGCGGCGCGGGCGGGCGCCTTTGATGCCGGCGGGCGGTTAATTCAGGAAGCTCTTCGGGAGCGCGAGGGGAGCGGCGGGGAGGGGCGGGGCCGGGAAGGAGGGGTGGGCTGGGAGAAGGCCCTGCCCCTGGCGGGCCCTTCCGCGCGCCGCCGCC
>Ga0065711_1026845_pt1 | contig 58449 bp, 24 predicted proteins | sample Hoacrofraction12_FD_59098 | JGI IMG/M metagenome (GOLD analysis project Ga0065711, IMG submission 59098) | Hoatzin crop microbial communities from Cojedes, Venezuela - Epithelial fraction 12 v2 (version 2) | ecosystem: Host-associated > Birds > Digestive system > Esophagus > Crop | place... | reverse complement strand
CGGGGGCGGCACGGGCCGGCACACGCGCAGGTCCCCTCTCTCCGCCGCCCCTGACAGCCGCCGGGCCGGCCCTGGAACCCCCGCGTCCGCTCCCGCCGCCGACGGCTCCGCTTGCCCAGCCCCCGGCGCCCTTTCTTGCCTCCGCCGCCGGGTGCTGGCCGGGGTGGCAGCTCTGGGAGCCGCATGCCGGGAGCCGAGGAGGAGCAGGAGCGTGCGAGGTAAGGTGCTGTCCCCTGGGACTGGGCAGGGAGGCTGCCTGTCAGAGCTGGAGCGGCTCGGCTCCTGCGGGGCACCTGGAGGGGGCCCGGAGAGAGGCGGCCGTGGCGGGGCTGACCACAAAGGTCGTCCTGTGCCTCCGAGGGGGATCCGCCGCCCCTTACCGGACTCCGCACGGAGCGGTAGCGGCCGTGTCCCGGCGGCTCCTGAGGGGTGGCTGGGGGTACGCGCACCCTGCTCCATCTCCTCATGCCACCGCCGCCCTCCGCCCGCTCTGGCGGTGCCCCGGGGAGGGAGAGGCGTGGGGGTACCTCGCCGTCGGAGCTTTGCCCCGCCAAGGTCGGTCTGACGCGAGTCGGAGGGGGGCGGGCGGGCCCCGCCGCCTCAGGGATCCCCGCGTGGGCCCGGCAGCCCTGTGAGGGGCCCTGAGGAGGCGGCGGGAGCCAGCGGCGCGGCGGCGGCTGGGGACGGCGGACGCTCGACCCGCTTCCTCTCGGGACTCGGCAGCAGTTTTGTTCCTGTTTACTGATTTTTAAAAGAACTTTTTAGATTTACTTAGGGACAAATCTTACGCTAGTGTCAGTTCAGAAGGAGAGTCCCGCGAAGGAGGGGCCGAAGTGCGGGGTGCCTGTTGCCTGCTTTGAAAACCGCAGTTGTTGATACCGATAAGTTATTCCCCCGCTGCTTGCCGGGCCGGGTCGGGCGAACGTGGAAGCAGCAAACACCGGAGGTAATTACTTACACTTGCGAAGTCGGTCACAGCAGGCTCTGAACAGGCTGTAGAAGAGAGGCGACGCTAATGGGCACGGCAGCGATCGCTGGCCGAGTTTAAGTAGTTAGCGCTGGTGCAGGCCCGCGTAGGTGAAACCACTGCGCGGGTGTTGCAGCGCCGGTGTTTTGTCCATCCAGCATCTTAGCGATGTGGTTGGCGGTGACCGGAATTTGTGACTTACGAAGGAACTGTTTACACTAATGCAAAAAATCCAACTTTGGTAATTGATAACCTTATTTTTCTATTTAGTTCTTGAATCTTGTGAATATATAAATGTTTGTGTATATCTTTTTCATGTGTACTTACATGCGTCAATATAATTTATAGTTAAGTGTTGCCCTTTAGTACCTTGTGTGCTATGTTTTCATAGTGAAGGGGCGGAGAAAACAATTTCACCCTCAAACACTTGTTAAAGAATTAACATGGTTCAATAATTCTGTAGCATATGCAGAGGTCTGCCGAGCGCGGCATGTTATGAGTTGGATGCTGTATCTGCACAGAATCTGAATTCAGAATAGAAGCTGTGGGATTTGGAAACAAATAGAGTTAAAATATTTATTGCAGAATAGTAGATTTTGCAGATTGTAGGTGGGGAGTGTGTGGAACAGAGCTGCCCCAGTGTACATGAAGTAAGGGAATGCCCAGGGATGACTTTGGCTTGTCGTTTAGTGGATTTAGCCCTTCTATTTAAAATTTTTATGCGTATGACTTGCTACCTGTTCTCAGTAAATATTTATTACCCAGCTTTAATAAAGAAAATACCATATTGTTCTGAACAGAAATCCCTCTTAATTTCCTGTCAGAATCGTGCGTATCAGTTAACAATGTGACAAGGCCTCATGACCCACAAAGACACTGTAACATTCAGTGCCTGCACATTTTCTCAGACCTCCGCTCTGTTTTGAATAGTGCACTTCTTCTCGGGACTGCTTTTGTGTAGACAGTTGTTCGGGCTTGATTCCAAGTTGTGGGAGTGCGCAGGATTTGAAGGTGTATTATGTGGAGTTGCTTCCAGCAAGTGGCCAATGAGACCACATGCCCTTAAACAAAAATCTGTTTTGTTTTGGTGTTCATGAATTGAAGTGGGTGATTCTGCTCGGGAGTTTATATGTGATCTATTAATTTCAACTCAGCAGCTAGTTTTTCACATGTTTAATCTTTTGCTTTAGGTACTAAAGAAAATTAACCTGACTTCTTAAATTCTGTTTATGCTAGAGTTTTATTTGTGTGTTTTCAGTGCTTTAGGTTTTTGAACAATGTCTTTTGATGAAACATAATTTTTCCAAGTATTTGTGAAAGCATCTGCTATAATAAATGCATTTAGAATCATTTTGGAGTGCTTTGTGTATGTGTATATTATATTGCAGACACCTTATGTCAGTGAAGTGCGATGTGCATTTTGAGAAGTAATTTGTTAAGAGTTGCCATTTTTTTCCTGTGTAATATGTAGGGAAACTGGCAAATTACATCTTTTGTGGAAGACTAAAAGACTTGGGGTGCTATAAATCATATTATTGATTTATTTTAACTTAATTAGTCTCTTAATGTTTCATTTAATCTGTCCCTTTGTGTTATTTATTTGTTTATTAAATCATGGGGATATAAGCATTGCAAGGTCACTTAGGTTTTATGGGTAAATTCAGGTACTTATAGATAAACAGGTAAATCTAGTACTTTATAGATAAATTCTAATCCGTGACTAGGAAGAGGCCCGAGCAGAGCAGCACTATGTTGAAATAAAAGGTAGAAACAGATTAAAATACTTGAACTTGCTGGACAAAGAGAAGTCTTGAAATTTTCATGTTTGCATCTATACTTCTTGGCTGAAAAAAAAAGTTATCTCCACGTAACTAATATTTTCTAAGTCCTATAAAAGCCCTTTGATTTTTTTTTAACCAGATTGTGCCTCTCAACTTGTGAGGGCATGTTATGGATTTCAATTGTCCAAGTCACATGAAATCTGGACTAAACAAATGGTTATGGTCTTGCACAAGTCTCTAAGAGCATGTAGAACTACTGCAATGTGGTAGGTAAATAAGTGGAAGATAAAGGACTCAGTAAATACGCTCCAGTAATCTGTGATTAACAAACACCCCATGCTTTGCTTTTGACTGTAATAGCTGCAAAGTAGCTATTCTGAAATAAGTAGTTACTTAGCATGTGACTGTGGTGGCCTCCATCCCCAAATGTGACATAGAGGATGTAAAAGCAAACAAAAAACGTTTTCCCATGTAATGTCAACCAGGTTTGAACCTGAAGTGATAACACTGTCAATTATGGAAATGTAGACAATGATTAACTTGCAGGTGCTCAGCACTGTACAGGATCCAGCTGAAGTGGTTAGCATGCTAATGAATCGGGCTGTTAATATCTAAACACAAGGGCATATGTACATGCATATTTATTTACTTCTTCCTAATCATGTGCTGATGAGTAGTCTAAGGATTTAAAATCTCAGTAAGCGTGCTGCCGTAGGTATAGATGTTACTTCAAAGTAATACGTGTCTTATACAGACCACTGCTGAGCGTGGTACTTGAAGGCATGGCCAATAGTGAAATCCAGCAATCCTCTCCCAAAAATTGTTTAAACAGGACAAGAAGCAGAAGCTTTATGTTCTTTACAATAAAAGCTCATTTTTTGGCTTTTCGTGTTAGAGCACTATATATACAAACACAAATGGTAACCTTGTGTGACTAGAAAGGTGCCCTATACTGTTGCTGAATATTTCTTTTGTTGTTCTTTCTATATAGGATTAATTACCCTCACAGTTGTGCAGTTCCCCTCATCACTCTGTAGGTGCAATCAATGTGTGGTACAACTTGTATTCAAAAAGGTTTACTGGCTTTTACACCACTGAAGCTTGCATAAACTTAGAAAGTTGGCAGGAGTTATCTGGACTTGTGTGGTTTGTGTAGAGCAAGAGCAGCTGCTATGCTGGTATCATCTCTCAAACATTTTAGTTGTTAAATAGGAGCACAGCTTTCATTAGTTTATTTTAAACACTTCAGCATTTTTCCAAAATAAATTTTCGGGATTATAACTAGGAGAAGAGTATGTTCATTACATTGTCTGTACTGTGTCAAGAAGCCTACCGATTTTATTTTAAATATTACAGTGTGTCCAGCTAGTGTTACTCTGGACCATCAGCTTTGTCTTGAAGACAACAACCAGCTATTTGGCCAGTGTGTGTTTTGGGGGTGGCTGACTGCTTTTGCTTGCATATGGCCTTAACTGGCGCATCCAGATGGCAGATGGTTGAGAGAGGTTAGAGGCAGGTAGGAACCGCAGGACAGTGCTTAAAGCCACCACATTTGTATTGGTGCCAGCTGTGATGAACGTATCCCAAACCTAGTATCCCTTTGTAGCCAGTGAGGTTCTTAACATGAGCATGAGCCTTAGAATACTTTGCCTACAGAAACAGATGATGTCAAAATGAGCATTTGTTGATGCTCCACAGACAAGTAATTAATACACTAGAAAAAATTCTCTCAAGCAAGTTGATTACTCTGTGGAAGGGTGATCTTGCAGACTTACCCATGTAGTTTTGGGTTCTGACTGTGCTTCGCAATTGTAGGTGAAAAGCTGTAAGGACTGAAGATAATTTTAGGACAATACACCTTTTCGTCTGCCATTCAAATCTATTAAATAACCAAGAAAAAGAAATGCAAAACCAACTTGACAAACCTCAATTACTTATTAAACTGTGCAGCAATCCTGATTGAAATAATCATGATTATTAAGATAATAGGCTGAAAGGATCGTAATTTTAATCATAAGGAGAAAATGTGACATCCTTCCAGGCAGGCAGAATTTTGAACTTGCTACTGTTCCCTTGCAGTGATGATTCTGATGAAGGGGAAAATGGGTTCTGTTTGTCTCAACTGTGGTGGTATTTCTCTTGGTTTTCATTCATTCTTAATGTATTTTTGTTGAGGATAAACCCATTTATCATGAGGGAGGCAGGAATATGTTGAAAGGAAGAGAAGAATAGGAAAAAATGTGGCAGCGGTTGCATAAATTTTACACTGGGCATGCAGACTGTATCTCTCTTTTTCTTTTTTTCCTGAGTCTGCCATTACCATGAAAAAGACTTAGTTTAACTGCTAATTTCAGAAAACTCCTCTTTTTTTTGTTTAATAAGTTGTCCTTAAATTGGCTTAGCTTTGTATAGCCCTTGTAATATGCTTTACAGAAATAGCACATAGTTACTTCTGGAAACAGTTTCCCCCTAGATAAAATCTAGATTAAAAAAAAAATCATAGATAAAATCTTTGTTGCAACTTTTGAATAACAATTTAGTGCTTGCTTTCAAATTCAGAAGTTTGAGGAGGATAGAGTTAAATTAATCTCAGAAATTGCTAGCTGTATGAGTCACTAAATTGGGAACATAAATACAGTCTTTGGAAAGAACCTCTCAACATTGTTTTGCTGCATAGTGTCAACTGTAAAACACAATACAGTGTGTTTAGCTTAAAAGTAGTTGTATTTGCATTTGAAATCATAGTTTATGAAAACAAGCAGATAACTTTTTGCCCCTTTTTGCTTGTTAAACTGATTGTTAACTATTAAAGGCTAGCACTGTTTGTAGGATAAATCTAGATTATTATACTGTTGTGTTTCATTTGCTTGCTTTGTTGAAAAGAAATAAAAACTTGGAGAGGGGCGAAAGGGTAGAGAAATGGCCAGTGCCATTCTTCTTGCACACTGATAGAATGGTAGGTTGTTTTGTTACTGTCTGGTGCTGAAGCCAGATACTTGAAACGGGAACATCTGGATCTTTTAGTCCAAAGAGAAACAGATTTGTATCAGAATGACATATGTAATTATAACATCAGTGACAAAAAAGTTCTTGATATCCATTTATGTTGAACAGAATATAGTACTTAGTGTTCTCTGTATTCTGCTTAAGCAGTATATTTAATTTGGTGTGCACCTTCTGCATTTTAAACCTTCTGTTTAAAATGTTCTGTTAAGTCCTTGCTGGTGTTTCATAATGTTAAATGCTTTTCCTAATCAGATAAGTGAGTTTTAGCTGTATGTTGTTCTAAGACACAGAGTACTGAAACATTCCTACTTTTTTTTAGTTGAATTGGCAATCAGCTACCATCCCTAAAGGTGACAACAAGCTCACAGGCATTCCCTATTTCCCCCTACACTGCTAAAGTTTCTGAGTTGAAACCACTAAAAGACTCAAAGCTCCTGATAACTTTGCAGACTGGACAGTGCAGATGAGTCCTTGCTCTTCTGTTTGCAGTGATGTATAATATGCAATATGCTAATATGGAGGATAGACTAAACCAGCAGCAGTCTGAATTCTTTCAAAACTCTTATTTTTCAGAGCTCAGGACAATCTGTATTTTCAGAATAAAATGTGTGCGTGTACCTGCTTGTGGTTTCCCTGATGCTGGTGGGTTAACTTGTACAAACATATTTAAATGGTTCTGAAAGGTGTCCGAGTTATATCCATGTGCTTTCATGAAGGTGATGTGGGGTGAATTGTAAAGTAATTGGTTATCCTCCTTTTCTTTTGGTATTTTTTAGGGAACAGAGCAAAGTGTTGGTAAACTAAAGGACTAGTCCTATTGAGAACAGTGTCTCATAGTAGGCTATATTTCTCCAGCATGGAACGCTATTCCATGTCAGTGCTCTGGCTCCAGCCTGGTATGAACTTGTATTTATTTATTTATTCATATAACTGTTGTCTTTTACCTTTTACTCTACTTTGTGCTGAGAATAAATGTAACATTCATGCTATTTAAATAATAAACATTGTCTTTTATCTGTGGCTGGATAGACTGGCTAGCTGTGTGTTTATGGGAGAGGGAGCCAAACTTGATACTTGCTGTGAGACAGAATCATCATATTATTTTAAAGCTTCTTCTTTATTATCTTGGAGATTTCTGATGCAGTCACCAAATATGGAGTGAAAAGTTATATGCAATGCCTTGTGGTTCTCTGAACTACTTTCTCCAAATATCTTTGTATGTAAACTTGTGTAAAGTACCTACATAAAACTTACCTGAGCTTTTTAAGAGGACAGAAGGTGACTATGTTTAATGAGATGCCTCAAGGACAGGAATAAAAACCCTTTCAAAAACAGGTATTTAAGAAGGTCCTCCAAACCTTATGCTTTAGTGCATCAGATGCATTTTTAGAGACTTCAAGAGGATAAGTAATGGTATGCCACATGTGTTCACTGAGGTCAAAACTTACTTGTAATAACCATAGTGTGTGTGAAATAAAGTTTGTGGTATGCTAGGCTTGGATTGAAGTGATTTTGCAATGTGAAATTTCTCAGGACTACCTGCCACTTGAGTTGTAGTCAGCAGAAATATTCTTCAAGAGCTACTTGAGTTTTCACTCTGATTTTACTGAAGTATGATTTAGTGCTATGAAGATAGTTGGCAACTGCAGTATCTGAACACCTCAGAAAACCATTTTGGATAAAAGATTGGTTTTGGTATTTGTTGTTATGCAGTTAAATAATGAAGTTTGTTTTAAAGCTTAAATCTGCCTTTCAACAAGCTATTTGCCTAAGGCAGTCGCTGATTAGGAGCTATCAAGTTCTGAGATACTGTGTACTTGCTAACTTTGTGTGGGGAAATGAGACTTTTCAGAAAACAATACAAGAATGAATGTGTTCACTAGAAATTACAGACCTGTGTGTAGCTAGTGAGGAAATGGAAATCGTCTCGTTAAAATTGAAGATGTTATGATGCATGCTTGCTAATTAATAATCTATTGTTCAGGTTTTGTGAGCATAAAGACTTCTGCTTGAGAGATGATGGCATGTAACACTCCTAATTTTTTTTCTTTGTAGTACTTGCACATTACTATAGTGATGTTACAGCCTTCTTTTTCATTAAAAGGAGTAATAGTTTTTGCATTGATGGTTCTTAGGGTTCAGTAAAACTTCTTTCACAGTTTTCTTGTCAACCAAGTACACAAGATACTATTTCAACAATGCAAAGCATGTTGGTGAAGGTAAGGAGCTGTGAGAACATGTTTTATCAGAAGATATTGGTTATTTTTACTTCAGCTGTAGTGAACAGCTGTTGAATGATACATTATTCTTTTTAACTACTACTGTAAATATCTTACTTGTCTAGAGATACAAACAGGGAGTGGAGGAAAAGGCGAAAAAGGTTTTTAGCCTGGGAATCAAAGTGTACCTACACTGTGCAACACAAGCAGAAGGAAAAAAAACAAAAGGGAAAATGAGCTTTATGTAGGGAATCATGATTTTAAAAAGATGGGCTAATACTTTCCCCATTCTGCTAGATACAAATCACAGGCTGGTTTGAGCCCAAACCAGCAAGTCGGGGTGTTTGGGGTGTTGTGGCTTCAACGCTTTTCTTGAACCTTCTCACTTTTTCTGTTCAAATGATCCTATAATGCTCTTCTGTGCAGGTGTGCAGAGACTTAAGTGTTGTGCTATACTAGATCCTTTTTTCCCCACCTTTATTTTTGTCCACTTAAAGGCAATTGCGGAACTTCCAGAATGAAATCTATATGAATACAACACACTTAAATGTAACACGCTTTTCAGTTCTTGAGCTGGTAGCTTACCACTATTAGGCTTTTCTCTGCCATTATGGGGTTTAAGAATCTATTGAGGCAGATGGACTGATAATGCATTGGATAATCAAAGTTAATGATTTTAATGGAAGCATAAAAATGAGTTTCTTTGTGAAGATAAGAGAATTTTGGGGTGCATGCGTTCTTCTGGGTACTCTAGTATTAAGCAATCCATACTTGGTCATGGAAGACTAAGTATGTTGAATGTCTGATATCTCTTCAAAACCAGCAAGGATATTTCTTCAAGGCTGTTCCCTCAATAAGATAGTGACAGTAGTGTTAAACATAACTGCTCTAAATAAAGTCTTTGACATTGTTTTCCTACGTTTTTTGTTCTGGAATTGCCTTTTGCCCACTTCCTCCTATTACAGCACAGCACGATCCCTAGGACACCACCTAATTAAAGTACGTGTTCCTTATCTGGAACAGTCGAGGTTCAGTGTACAAACAGATGATGAGGAACCGAATACATCTGAAGCAGAGTCTCTTAAATTAATATTCATTGACTTGCCTTGGCATCTGGCTTTGAGGTATTAAGAAGGAAGATGCTAGATTTATTTCCTTCTTTCAAGTTGCATCATGTATAGTGCCTATGCCAGAAAGTTCAAGTCCAAACAAGAATTGGATGGTAATATAGAAAGAGACACCTGTGAGTAGCATATTTTTTTTCTGAATATTGTTCCTTTGCTTCTGGAATTGCATTTCATTTTCTAAGATGATGTTATTACTGGAGGCTGGTGTATTACTGGTGATAGTGTTTGCATTCTGGTTGAATAGATCCTAAACCAGTATATTCCAAACAAAGTTTTACTTTGCCAGTTTTAGCTTCCATTTTGTGTGGTTCACTTTGAATATAAGCAATATTTTTGGAGAGTGTAAGCCTTACAATAACTTTCCTTTCCACAACAGAACAATTCAGTTTCATTTTAGACCTATTGAAGCAGTTTGTGTTCACTAGAAATACTTCCATAAAAAAACTCTTAATACTTGAAAAAAAGATATCCCCTTCTACATCTTAAAATGAACAGGTTTTTTTTTATTTTAAAAATAGTTATTTATTCTGAAGAAATACTCTAAGAGCATTCTGTGGCACAGCAATCTGTCAGATTGGTTGTCAGATCACAGAATCTACAGGCTGATTTTTTTTCATTGAAATGACTTTTAAGTAAGAGAAGTAGTGGTAATATTTGGTATCAATAGCTTTGTAAAGTTTTCATTTCATTCATTTAATTTCATTCACCAATTTTTCACTTGTCACTTAGAAACTAAAAAAATTCTGCTACTTTGACAAGGCCATAAAACTTGTCAATGATGTGGGGATCAGCTGTTTAATTACCTGTTGCTCCTGGTAAAGAGTAACTGGGACCTGTGTAGACCTGTTGTCAGGAGTAGGATGACAAAAGAGTATCCCTGATGATTTTTCAGAAGCTTGTCTGACTCATTGCTGTCCAGCCTCTGAAATGGGAATGAGAAGTGCTGCTGGATGGCAGCACTGAACGGACACTTGTCTCAAAACTTTCACAATCTCCTCCACCTCGAAAGAGGGCAAGGAAGGGGGAGTCTGATTTGAAGAAACTGGCTGATACAGCCAAAAGTCATTCGAGATGCTAGGAGTTTATGCGACAGCAGACAGGGGTTACATGGTGAGTGTTGCTGGAGCATTGTTCGTTCTTTGGCGCAGGTGGGAAGTTAGAGGGGTGCTTTGCTCTACCTGCTCCCCTCTCGAGGAAGCTGCTGCAGTGCAGAGGACAGAAGGCCAGGCAGGCATGGGGGTGTTTCCTGCCCCCCTGTTGTCCGTGGTAGCTGAGGAGGGATGCTTGTACACAATCTTATCAGCTGACTGTAGCGTCTCTCTCCTCCACATGTCTAAGTGAAGGGTGTATTTGTTTATTTAGCGAGTGACTTGGCAGATCTTTCATGTTTTTGGAAACTGAGCAGTGGAGGCTGCAAGAGGATGACTGTGTGTTGTGAAAGAATATGACTCGGTATCCGAAAAGCCTGCTGTCTTATCCAGCATATAGATATCTTTCTGAAGGTGTGGTGGATGAGATCTTGCTATCAGAATGAATAAATGCTGGCCTCTTGATGCCCTCCTCTTATGTTACAGAAAACACCAGAAGCAGAGTTTTGTAAGATTCTGAGGTTGTTGAGGGGAAGGAATACAATGTGTTCCTGACATTTTCAGGTATTGGACTGGGAATTGAGGGAGTTGAGAAGTTTGCCAAGATATATTCCTCTCTGCGTTACTTACATGGTTTTCTTTGTGGAACATGTGAGAACATAAATTTGGTTTATGCCATATTTCATTTACTTTCTGTTAAATATATGTCAACCTTTGTCATCGATTGTTCATAGAAAAATTTGTAACAGTATCTTTTATCACTGATGTCCTCTGCTTTTACTCTAGTTCAGTGTGGAAGTCTCAATGTGGAGATATATATGGAGTGTTTGCTTACATGTTTTCAAGGGTAGAGGGGAGTGCCGAAAACATCTTTTTTGGCCATACATTGAACACTTGTACTGCAGTAGTACTAGTTCACAGTGAACAGAAGTAGTTGCAATTTTTTTGTTGTTGTTGTTTTGGTTTTCTTCTGGAATGACAACCTTGTAGGGTTGTTATTTGAATCTTTCAGCTTCAACTTTGAGAATTAATGAACTGCTTTTAACCTTCCGTTGAACCTTTGATCTTACTAGTATGAGTGACTGTAAGAGGAGATAAAACTCTTGTTGGCATAACTTGCATGATCATTGAAGCATCTGGACTTGCCGAATGTAAAGTAGAAATTCATTACCAAAAGAAAAGTTCTAATTTGCCCTGTCATTACTAAAAGAAAAGCTTTAATTTGCCCTGTCAGGAAATTGCTTCTCAAAAGAGGGAAACTTTGCAGAAGATGTCTAAGCATGGACTCTTGCATTTTTTGCTCCAAAATATATTTAAGAACAACTGCCCTCTTCCTGCACTATTATAGACTACAAAGGCAAGTAATAATTTAACTTTCAACACCTGCTGCTGCTGAGCCAATTCCAGATTTACTAGTTTTTTGGATGGGTTTGGTTTTTGGAGGGTTTTTTGTTGTTGTTGGTTTGGTTTTGTTGTTTGTTTGGTTTTTTTTAATGTTCTTTTTTTTTTTTTTCCCCAAAGCAATCTAACTTCAGAATCAGGAGTAAATTTGAGGTCAGGCACTGATCCAAAAAGAGGTCAGATGGTCAAGAGTCTCTGCTCCTGCCCTCACAGAGGTGAGGCTTTTGTTGTTCTCCTTTTCAGAATAGTTTACTGGATCTTTAAAACAAGATTTCAAGAAACAAATTTGATCAGAAACAGAATGTGCAGATTTTTTATCCCTTGCTATTATGAGGGAAGTAAAAAAAAAAAAACAAAAACAAAAGAAAATTAAGGACCTGTTCTTGTAAGTCCATTCTGTTTTCTCTGGAGTGCCAGTGCTGCGTGCTCTGTTCAGAGCAAAGGGTGGGGGAAATTAATTCCAGTCAGGACCAAATTTTGGTTTGCTGATTTTGGGACTTTTTTCTGATAAACATGCTTGTTAGGGCTGTTTATCTACTCCTGCACGGACAGTTTTGAAACAAAGATCGGCATTCTCTTCAAAGTACTAGTTTTGTGAAGGTTGGCCTAATCAGCCTGCCACTGGTTGGACACGTGCATTGAGCTCAACTTTTCCTGCTGTCCATGAATGTCAAGTCAGATTTTGACCCAGGTTTCACACAGGTTAAACCAGCTTTTTAATGGTTCTTTATACCTTCTTGCAAAAAGCAAGGGGTTATTATCTTCACAAGCGCAGCCTATTTTCTGGTTATGTTCTATCAGATATTAATTAATACACAGTTAAACCTGTTCTCTGTTAATCACTTAGGTCTATGTGCTGATCATAATAGAAACTAGACGTCAAATCAAGTTGAATAAGATGACTTTGATGGCTAAAAATATTTCTTTCCTCTCTTTTTTTTAAAAAAAAAGGGAGCGAGGGAAGCTGTAGGTGTAGGAAGTTCAATATTAATGTTGTGGATCCTGTTACTGAAAAAAATAGTGTTTCATGGTGAAATTAACTAGAGACTTCATTTGTTCTTACCATACAAGTTGTTTGCTTGAAGCACCGTTGGCTATATAGATCTTTTGGAAGCGTTGTGACTTCGGTATTGCTATTCCCAGCATTTGAGTATGTCTGTGCTGGTTTTGAGAGTGACTTCAGCCATGAATGAATTGTTATTTTCTGCAAATCAGCAAATGTAATCTGAAGTTATTAAAATATGGATCTTAAGTTATTAAAATATGCTAAAATGCTTCTGAAAAACTATACATATCAGAAATTTAAAATTTCTCTCCAATATTGTGTGGATCATTCCATGGCAATGCTAGCTGTGACTGCTCTCTGTATTAACATAACTGACACTATGCACAGCCCTGGATAGAGGCTTGCTGACATCAACTCTTTTGGCATTTATTCAGAAAAGTAAACAAAAGACAATCAGTGTTGAGTTTGGCATAACTAGCAAGTCCACAAAACTGCCAAACCCTTCTCAATGTATTCATCCAATTAATCCCATTGATTTAGGACATTTATTTGAGTAAAACATACTGTATTTGGTCTTAAAAGCTTTTGTCTTAACGTTTTGGTTTTCTAGTGAATTAGTAAAGAAATTCTTCATTTATATTGCATTTTTCATGTTCTTTGATGATGTTGTTCCTTTGTAGAAAAAAAATGAATTCTGAAAGCTCAGCACTTACCATGAGTAGCCCTGCTGTAATAAACCAATGTGCCAGAGGAGGAATGGAAGAAGCAAAAGTTTGGTAAGCGTTACTTTTTAATTTTCTAAGAGGTTAATAGACAGCAATATTGGGAGATGTAATTTTAAAATTAAGTAAAAGAATTATTTGTTATAATTGTTTGCATTAATTTTGCATTATTTAACAACACAGAAGGAAGAAGGGAAATAATTTTTATTTTCGTTTTGAGTTTTTAGCAGATGACCATGGGACAGGGTGTTGTGGGGGATGGGAATGGAAAAACTGTTCACTTCAACAGTGCACCAGTTGTACTCGCGGAATCTTTCACGTACGGCAGATGTCTTAATCTCCCAATGCTGTTGCTATACTTGTGCGATGCTGTTCCTAGTACCCTTTAGTACTGTGCAGGCTTGTGGTCTGCTGACATTTATGCTCTGGGAGACATTGCAAAGTATAGTTTCTACTTTTTATATTAAAAAAAGTGGTACTCTGTACTGGAGAACTGGAGAGCTGTATGCTGTTTGATGGTACATGTGGACAAATGCTTACAGCTGAGGATAATTTTTTTGTGAAAACTGCCGCTGACCATGCAATTTCTAGCACCTTCTTTGGTGTTTTGATGAAGGGAAAGGGGTCTTGAGAAGGCATTGAGACTATTTCAGCTGTGTTGAGAGCCTTTTATTGAGAGCCTGCTGATTTTTTACTTGCTGTTATTCACTAGGGTTTAACTAGGGTTTTATTACATTGTTTATTTACCACCTAGAAAACAACAGATAAACTCATGACAGGAAGCGTGGCACCCATATGGACAAAAAGCTAGCTTACATTGTTTTTGTAGTCTGAGAAAAACTCTTGAAAATCTAAAAAATTAAAGAAAAATGAGCAAATGAATGTTACATTTCCTGCTGGATGCTTGTCAGAAAATCATATAGAATCTTTTTTTGGTTTTATTTTTATGTAGGATTAAATTAACAGCCTCATAGTACCTGGAAAGTAGTTTCTTTTGAGGTGTCTCCCACTGTTCTACTACTAGTCCTGGAACATCCTCAAAGCTAGAAACAAAATCTTTGGATGAAGGGGCGGGATAAGGAAGACTTGTGATCTTCCCTCCTGACTCCCAAATCTAATGAGGGGTGGGGAATTTTCACATACTTGTTCCTTTGTTTGCTATCTTTTGGTTTTTATCCTGCTTGTGGTATTGAGCAGTATGACTTCATTTTCTGCATGGCATATCTTTGTAATGCTTCATGGCAATTCTTGGTCATGTTGACTAAAATAGTGGGAGAGTACAAGTTACGTTATCAAGTATTTGACTATCATGAATAAATGGTATAATTTGTTACAAATGTGTAATTGACCTTAGGGAAAGTGGTGGAAAATAGCAGAATTTACTTGTCTACTAGTCTTTGATTTCCCTTTGGTCATGTCTGTCCCGCTTCTCCTCCCCTCCCCCCCCCCAGTTTCTTGTCTGTATTGTTTGTGTACACTAATCTACAATTCCTTTGACGTACATTCAGTCATACTTGTTAATATTTTTAATCATTGCCTTCCTGCAGTTCTTCATTAAATTAGTCAGAGGTTAGAGCAGAGACTGTTCTCTTCTTCAGGAATTAAATACATCTTTTTATTTAATATCCTAGGATGCTTAGCAGTTCTAATTAGGAGATAAAACAGATTCCTTTTTTCAGACATTGTAAAATTACCTTGGGATTTGAGGTTAAATAAATATCCACAATTCAAAATGCTCATCTGCAGGAGCAGACATACTCTCAAAGTCCCTCCCTTTGACGGTGCTAGGCCAAGTTATTCAGTGTGTCACTGAGAAGCAGAGAATTCTTTCACATTGTAGGATTAGTTTAATGCAGTTTACATGGCACTTGCAAATAAAGTTTTCTATAAGCAGTAGAATATGTACACTGAGTGGTATAGTCATGACTGCATGTGTGGATGTATGCTTGATAAATATTTTTGATCAGTAAGATAAACATAAAATGAAAATTTTAAATCAGAATCTCACCTTGTAGACTTTGTTGGCTATGAGTAAGTATGTGACAGCCTAAGAGAATGCTAATCAGGGGCAGCAGAAACTTGGACTGGCTTGTCTTGACACTGAAGTGTTTATTACTGAAAAATAAATCGATGAACACTTCAGTGGTTAAGGATGTATTGAGATTGGAGTCTTCTGTGGACACAGAATAATATATGCTGTCATAAGCTTTGTGATATCCTTTTATATTTAAGTACCATGTATTAGGTTGTTGAATTGTTATAAAGACCTGGGTTACCTCTTAGTGTAAATTGTGGGGCCTGTGCTGAATTACAGGGAGCTAAAAATATTTAACCCAACTTCAGGTGTGATTCGTATCTCCTTAAATGTGTTTCAACCTGTATATCAACCAACAATACCACTTTTGCTAGCTCCTTATTTTGTAACCCAAAATCTTGTTTGTTAAAAAGGGCATTGTGTTTGCAGTCTGTGGAATTTTAGTTGGGTTTTTGATTTGAGAAGTTGAATAGCAGTCTGATGCATGTCTGGTATAATAAATGCAAGATGTGGCTGACGAGTTCTTTGCGATCTGTGACTTGGCTGTTACTTGGCAGGTGCAGTAAATACAATGGTAAAAATTTCATTTAGTTCTATGTGGAATATGTTTGAAGTTTTCTAAAATTTATTTTTGTGCTTGGTATTGTGGGGTTTTGTGAGTACTAGAGCTGAATAAACATCCTTTTTAATAGGCTAATAAAGTGCAGTGTTGCAATGCATTACTGCATCATGCATTTATTATTTTTTTTCATTGTCTGATTCTTGAAAAACATATTTACATTCTGATGGGTTCTGAGTTTTATTTTCACAAAAATGTGACTATTAGTAAGAACGGATGTTAGTCATAGCAGACTAGGAATGTATGCTATTAAAAGTATGCAGTAACAGTGTAAATTATTGAATCAAGTCAAAAGTCTCCACAGTGCTAAAGCCCTGAGCAAGACCTTATCTAGCATTTAAACATCACTTACGATGCATGTAAAAGGCTTTGATGTTGCGTAAGGTCTCCTAGAAACAGAGGGAAGAGTAAATAATTGACTGGTGGCAATTTTTACTCACAGCCAGAAGACAAAGTTCTTAATTTTTTTCCGTGATTTAATTATTACTAAAATGTGAACAACACGTAGATACACTTAATATCAAGGACATTAATATTATACAATGAACTTGCAGTGGAATTATCCACATAACCTTAGTATATTGTGAAGTTTCTGAAGTGCTGTAACTAAACTGGCATGCGTTGTATGAATGTTGTTGTGTACTTTGCTCAGTAAAGGCATGGTGCATTTGTTCAGGTGGTAAGTATAAATTGTTTTGTCTTGTCCCATTCCTTAAATTTGAGGTCTTTTAGGTATTTATACTTCATTTATAAATCATAAGTGATGTTTTAATGACTGCCAGTGAGTATTTTACTCTCATAAATTACCTACTGCATGGTATCCTGTTTTAAATAAAGATGCCATAAATACTTTTGGCATGATATATATTTATATTGGGGATAGATTAGAGGATAAATTATAAAATAGAAATAAATAATAGTTCACTAAATTACTTTTTCCCCTTTTATAGAAGATGATAGTGTATCTTTATAGAAGACAAAGTGTACTAACAGTACAGTGCTAACTAGCTAGAGTTTTGAAGTTCATGGAAAGGAGTATAAGAGGGAAGAACTCTTAATTTCAATCTCCCCAAAATACTAATGGGTATTAGGAATTCTATGGTTTAACTATTTTACTGACTGTGAAGAGGACATCTGAAACCTTATCTGCTTTCTTTCCCTAGAGTCAATACCAGTATCCTCGTTTTGGCTGGGATAGAGTTAGTTTTCTTCCCAGTAGCTGCTGCATTTTGGATTTGATAGAAGAATGTTGATAATACACCCATGTTTTTAGATGTTTCTAAGAAATTAAGGACCTTTTTTCAGTTTCCCATGTTCAGCTACTGAGCAGGTGTAGAAGAGCTGGGAGGGAGCACAGCCAGGCAGCGAGCCCAAGCTGGCCAGTGGAAATATTCCTGACCATGGACATCATGCTCAGTTTATGAATGGGGGTTGGCGGGAGGGCAGGAATCCGCAAGTTCCGTGAGTGCTGCTTGGGGGCTGGGTGCACAATCAGTCATTGGGTGGTAAGAAAAATTGTTTTGTGTATCACTTGTTTTGCATATTCTTCTTCTTATTATTCCTTCCTTTGTTTTATTAAATTGTCTTTATCTCAACCCACGAATTTTACTTTTTGTCCTACCTGCAGGGGGGGAAGGGAGGGATGAGTGAGGAGCTGCGTGATCCTAGTTGCCAGTGAGTGGCTGTCTGGTGCTTAGCTGCCAGGTTAAACCATGACAACCAGAAAAGGATATAATCTGATAAGGCTTCTGAAAAAAAACCCCAACCAAAAATACAATAAATGTAGTTACTGTTGGAAGTTTCAATTTCGGAACTGTATGCTCTGGTCCAGTTACATTGTATAGCCATTTACAAATTCTTCTATTCTGTTTCATCAGTGTTTTGTATCTGTGTAGTTTGGAACCTTTACAAGATACAAACTAGCAATGCTACACTTCATTCTATTGCTCTTTTCCCCTCCAACATACATAATCAAGATTACAGAAGCAAAACCCCACTTGTAGTAATATTAGCGTGACTGTTGTAAATGTCTTATAACTGAAGGGCACCACAGCAGACTTCATATGTGAACCAAATTAAGCTGTTCTTGATAAGCAGGAATACTGAGAAATTTAGCTGATACTAATTGGTGTTATGAGCATTTACTATCCGAGCCTAGTATGCACCAGCGGTTGAACAAAAAAAGGCTCGAGAGCCTTGAAATTCTAGAAGCTACCAATGTGACAGATTCTCATTTTCTTAATGTTGAAAATTGCAAGAAAGGAACTAAAGATAAGGGAGCAAGTGGGAACCGTGTCAATTCATCTGTGCTTACTATGAAAGTAGCTTGCTGGCATGTTCATTTTTCAAAACAAATGTGCAGGGGAATTGGAAATTTTCCAGTTTTTGTTACTGTGTGTGAATTTATAATGTGCTTCCTCTAGGCTGGATGAAGTCTTGCTAGTCACTTCTTTATCTTTTTACATAGGATTAAGTCGGGAAGTATTTCAGCCTTTTTAAATTAACAATTCCAATTTTGGGTTCTGAATCTCTTCCATGACTGAGTTTGTGGTGCCTTGGCTTTACATTTCTATGTCCAAATACTCTGTCTGTTGCTTAGTAAGTATGCAACACTCTCCTATTTCTGACCGTCACCATCACTTTTAGTGCAGATTTCTCTGAAAACTGCCACTGTCATGAGGCTCTGAAGAAATAAATCTATAAATCTTAAAACTAACAAAACATGCATTGTTATATATGGACTCCGGTGCATTCTGTCTTTATATTTATGACTTGACTTACACTGAGTTTGTGGACAGAAATGTCTTTAAATCTTTGTTGTTTGTTCTTTGTTTCCCGCTGTAACAGCGAGGTTGTTTTTGTTTTGGCTTTCCTTTCTAGTCTGAGATTGAAGTATTTTTGTAATCTATAAAGGCATGTGGGTACCGGTGCTAATCTTGGCTGAGAGCGCTGGCATGCAAATAGCAATGTGAGAGTATCTTATGTGAAAACTTTAATTGGGAATCTCTGTCATTTTTTAGAGTTATGTGTTTCATCGGGGGCTGGAATTAGTCATGTTTCTGCACTAAACTTTAATAGAAGAATAACTTGCTTTCTGATTAATTTACTGCAGAGAAATTGACAACTTGTAACTATTATTTTTGGTGACTTTTGGGGGAAGGAGTGCTATTTAAACTCCAGTCTGTATAGCGAGAAGGAAGAAAAACTTACATACTGAATGCAGGTATTACAAAAATTAGTTGCAAAACCAGCTCCATAATTGCGTACATTGGAAGAGAAAAGCTTACTGTTGTATCTTAGTGTAAACATATCTAGGGTGCAGAGAGATTGTTGGGATCTCTCTGCTAACATTGGCTGGTGTGCTGCATGGCACTGCGTCTTGTCATGCAGCTGTGGCTGTGCAGCCCTTCTGATGAGAGTGGGTCAGCCATCTCCCCTGCATATGGCTGTAGCCTCCTGCCTCAAACACAATCTCTGCAGGAAGATGCCTCAACATTTTCTGACAAAGTGGGAAGAGCCTACTTTTCTTGCTAGTTACTGACATTACCAGTCCTTCCAGCTGAGCGTTGTCTGTATGAGGGCTAGATACCATTACAACACATTGCACTGCTCCTATTTAAAGCAATACGATAGAAAAGGGACACAGAGAGGTAAAAATGACCATCTTTCATGGGGCTGTTCTCAGGATTCTAGAAGCTTATCCGGTAAATTTGATGTGGTTGAGATTTCGAGGCAGGAAGGAAAGAAGTACAGTATGGAAACCCAGAGATTCAGGGATAGATGGACTACCTACTTGCTCTTGCATGTCTGGTTTCTGCAATTCTTAAAACTAGACCAGCTCTAAATGGAGGAATGTTGAATGCAGCAGCAAGTTTATGATTTGTTCCCAAGCATATATTATCTGTATAATCAAATATTCATTCCTTTAGTCAAGTATGTGCTGTTACCTCAGGAAGCAAACTATAAATATTTGGCAGAAGCAAATATTAAGGAGTAAAAAGTTGTGTACTTTTCTGTGTTCCAGAAAGAGATGTACTTTGGGTGTTTTCCACTTCCTTTTTAAATGCTCCAAATTATTCTCAAATTCTCCCAAGTCTTCGTTTTAAAAAGGAGAAAGCCCCAACGATGGTCTGTCTCGATTTTGAGTAGGTCACCCAAGACTACACCAAGGATTTACTTTCCCCTTTTTAATTCCAGTAGTTTTTTTAAGTGGTGTGGTTATCCAGAATGTGGCTTTTACATGAAAACACAGCATTTGCTGTATTTGATCATTAGAATGAGATTTTGAAACTTTTTTTTCAGTCACTAAGACCTGTCAGAAGATGTGAGAAAAACACCTATCAATAAGAAGCAAATTAGTAATTTTAACCACAATTTTGATTCTCCACCTTGGCAATCCAAACATTATTAAAATTACTTTCATGGATCCTGGTTCCTTATGCTTGTTGTTATTTTGAATTTTTGATCTGAGTAGTTAGTAATGATTTGTTAACTTAGTTACCCGGAAAAGCTTGTGTAAGTTAAATGAAATGCAACTCCTTGTCAGCAAAAAAATGTTTTTTCTTCATGTCATAAGTGACTGATGAAGACAGTAGAACTCTTCTTGCTTTGGGGCTCTTTACAGAGCTTGTGGTTTAAAGTTTTCCCTGAAGCCTCATGTTTGGTGCCTGGCTGTTCCTTTCCCTAGGCAAGGGATGTGGTATACTGTGGAATATAATTAGGAGCAAAGTTGTTACTTTTACTGTTGTTGTCTTTTTTAATATCACAACCTTAGAAATGTGAAATAGAACATTGTAAATAGACACAGGAAATAATTAATTGAAACATAACTTTTTTAATTGAGAAAACATTTGGGAGTGAGGCTTCACAATAATCTAGCTGTTGCGGTGAAGCTAATTTAAAAACTTTGGCCTCTCAGTTGCCTGTCCCATTTTCACCATTACTTGCCATGACCTCTGTTGTGCCAATATTGTATTGATCCATTCTATGAATCAGGTGAAAATAATTTTGGTGAAAAAATAGTTTTACCAGCAGGAGATTAAATTTTTATTTCAGTAATTTTGTATGTAGCACAACCCTACAAATAGTTTTGGTACAACTCAGAGGGTGAAAACCTGCAGTAAGTGTGGGGTAGGACACAGTGACCAAGGAGGTGGGGAGTCACAGGGTTTGACCACTTTACTAGGACTTCTTTGCCAAAACTACAGTATGTAGCTGTCTGATCAAAGCAAGGAAGTAGGCTCATGTAGTGAGAGTATTGACTTTAGTGGAGCAATATAAAGCTATAAGAATTTATAAAGCCAGCCCAGTAATGATACAGGCCTACTTTAAAGACATTTTTCTTAGAATCAAATCCTTATTGTCAGTTCTTCAGTATTACATACAATATGCCACAAAAAAAAAAGTTTGTTTGTTGTAGTTCGTTTAATATTATGAACACTGTGCAGTTCTGTTGACCTGACTGGCACTAATTCACTGTCAAATTAACTTGTGAGTAAATTATTACAAGAGAGAAACTTTAAAGCTCTTCCACTGAAAAAATTACTAGAGTGCTGAAGGCACTAATTTTGTTAGCCTGCTTCTAACAGCGCATTTTCTTTTGGGGGCTGGCCTTGTCTTATGTCACAGATGATGAAAAAAAAAAAACAACAGGAAAGCAAGGGGAAAAGAAATAAAAATACTGGGTGGCAAAAAGTCAAGAAATGCAGGTTAGCATTTAAAAGAAAAAAGTGTGCAGGGTGGAAGGTAGGGAAAGAAGGTGGATGGAGGAGGGAAGGCCTCAGGCTGGCCTAAATGTTGGTTAGCTGCAGTCTCTCACTTTCCAGAAAACAAATTCTATGCCTGTACATATTTCTGTAGCACTTCGATTGTAATACAGTCCGTTCAATCCATAGTGGTTGGGCTTTCTGTGGCTGGGCTCTGATCTCAGTTGTGAAGCGCTTTCTCGCTTTTGTAATTCTAGGTTCTTCACAGCTGTTGCTGAGCTAAACTTATACGTAGTCATTCACTAATTTAGGACTGACCAGGCTTACAATTACACTGCTAGCTTTTAATGTGATTTTATTTAATAAGAAAAAACTGTTCTACAGTGAAGTTCTGCCCAGTGGCTAGATACTGGATCACTCCCTGAACGTATGTGTTATGTTAATGCCTGATTATTGTTTTATCTGAATTTTAAAATTTGGAAACTCTTTGGTATAGCTAAAGTAGTTATTCTGGGATATTGTGCAAACTGTATTTGAAGTTTGTTTTTTTTTTTTTAATTAATCTGCTATTTAAAAACCAAATAGAAATAATAGGGTCAACAGAGATTAAAAAGATGCTTGAACTGGCATGCCCATGACTGCAATGTGAGTAAAAGTAACACAGGAAAAAGTGGTGAGCAGCTGAAAATCTGTACTTTCATGATGAGGCAGTATGTACCTACCACATGGTAGATTCTTACCTTAATGCATGTGGTTTTAATCACACAACCCTTCTTCCTTAATGAGGATCAGAATAGGGTAGCTAAATTGCGCACTGTAGCTCAGAGACAGACAAGTACTCACACTGACTCCGAAGCTGTGTGGGAAGTAAGGTTTTGTGACATAAATCATCATGATTCTGTTGCAGCTTTTGCCAGCTGCTAACTGATGAAGGAAGAATTATGTGTCTGGAATTAGTGTGAGAAGAGAAACAAGTTTAACAACTTTCCTATTTCTGCTCTATCCTTGTTCAATCAGTAGAAATGAGTCATCATGAAGAACTGAATTGGAATGGCTCTAAAGTGCAATTGGACTGCAGATGTTTGTGATTACAAAAGGCACATACATGTTTGGAGAATACAAGGTTACAGTGTTTGCAGAAAGGAAGTCCCATAAATTGCAGATTAACACTTTAGCTAGCTAGATAAAATTAATCTTATTTGCAAGAGGCCTTGAATTAGTTGTTTTCTAGTGATGTCTTATTGCAAAGACTGGAAATACTCTTCTTGGAAAGCTGAAGAATAGTCAGGATAGTTAATGTAATATAACTATTATGGCAGACTATATTAATAAAGCAGATAAATATTTACAAAATAGGTTTTTTTGTTTTTTTTTTTTTTTAGAAAAACAAACCTTCTATCTTACCTAACTTTCCTAGCTTATTTAATGTACTTCTTTGCCCATAAAAGGAGTAGTAGAATTGAAAATTCTTGGGAAGGAGCCATTTGCTTTGGGACCTGTGGCCTGAGAGCCGGTCCCTGAAAGGAAGAGGATGAAGGCCCAGGAGGGCGACGCGGAACATGGTGGGGGTGACCCATGGCAGCTTCTGCAGCAGGGCCCAGAGCCTGTGAGAGGTGAGGGTGTGCTGGGAAGGTGCAAGGGAGAGCAGCTGCCAGCTGCTGACGGCTGCCTCATGCGCATGTGGAATGGGCTTTGTAACTGAAGAAAATACGCCCCGGAGGCAAGTACAAGTTTAAACATATGTTTAATCATCATGTTTTACAAAACTTGGTATGGATTGCGTTTCCTCGTCCTGGACGGGATCAGAAGAAATCCTGATTGCTTCCTTCAGAGAAGCGTTGGGCTCGTGTGCCAGCCGGGCCTGGGCTCCACAAGATGGCCGGCGCGGCCCGGCGGAGCAGCACCTGGCGCTGGATGCAGAGCTCGGCCGTGGCGCGCCTTCCCCCTCCTCACCCCCTGGCGCTTGGTGCTGCAGGCAGAGGTGAGAACTGTTGATTGTTTCAAAAGATGTCTTACTTGGCATGGGCTGCTGCTTGTAGGTAATATTTAGTGGGGTTTTTTTGCAGGGGCTTTATTTCTTCTTTCTTGGTAAAAGAGCACTCCCTGGGTTCCTGGATAAAGCTCTTATCTGTGTTTTTTACATGTGATTTATTGTCTCTAGGTTGTACTTCAAATAATTTCTGTTGGTATTGCATCTCTTGAGACATTTGCTACATGCTTGGTTATGACTGTGTTGTATTCTACCTGCTTTTTCACTGTTACGTGTCTTTTGTATAATATCTGTTAGCCGAGGGAGGTAGAACAAACATTTACGAAATACCTAATTAGTTCCAATTCAATGTCAAGAAGTTTTTATCCAAGTAAAGGTAACACCATCTTTAGGCTGCCCTCAATGGTGTTTTGTTTATAAACACATATTGGTGGACAGGCAAGTGACATGGTTTTTATACTCTGATGTACAAGTAAATGGAATATTCACCAAAAGGCTATAGAGAGAGTGAAATATATTTTGTTTTTAAAGAGCTGAGCAATGTTTAAAAACTATCACTTTTGTTGTTGGAAAGGAGTATTAAAACTTATCAGTCGACGTGTTATTAAGATTCTCTCTTCCTTTCTTCCTGATGGGGCATATTGGTGAAATCTAGAAAGATATTTAATAAAAATGGATGCCACTTTGGACTTCCTGTGGCAGTCACTGTCTTGGCTGGAACAGGAATCACTGGAATTGAGAAGCTGAATCTGTATAGTTTTATCTAAAGAACCAGGCTCTCTCATTTTGGCGTGTCAAGATTTTTTTTTTAATTTTTTTTCAGTGCATGCTGACAGGGTGATAAATAACACAGGCATGGTGATTAGGCTTGGATCACCAACGAAAATAACTAATACACTGTGGAAGGAGGCCTCAGCATCCCTAACTCATATTTTGGTCATTTGCAAGTTGAAGTTATGATGAGACCAAATAAGAACTCCTTCAGTGCAGTCTTGCAAGCATTGCAAATTCATTTATTCTTAGTTTAGAACAAGGGCAAAATATCATCTTGGGTTTTTTTTCATGCTGTAGAGCCTCCTCTTCTCATTCAGATCTACTACATCTTGCTGCATTTTCTTTTCCTTCTCTGTTACTTCATGAAAAAAACACAAAAATTGTGGAAATAGTAAAAACTTGCAAAGTGTGAAGCATGTTAACAAGCAAAGTAAAGGAAAATTCTTCCTCCCCTACTTCATAGTCTATTCCAATAATGGTAAAAATAACTTGTGGCAATAGCAAATAAACAGTGATAAGAGAGTTGTAATGTTTTTAGGCTGTCTTAATTGCCCTAATTTCTATTTATCTAGCAAAAATGTTTAACTCTGGCTAAATTAAATATACAGTGATGTGATACTTGAATCATAAACAATAAGCACCAGACCCCACCATCAGAGCTACTTTAGCATATCGTCATATTTGATGCGCATACTATGGATTTTTTAGGAGCTATGCCATTTTTTAAAGATCTCCCTCTGATAAGTTTGATCTTTAAATGCCGTGTATAGTATTACGACATCTGAGCAAATAAGTCTTTTGAGCAAGCTAACAGAGGAACGAGGCAAGGTTTTCCTATTTCGGTTTAGAGAAGCTGCAGGATATGATATTAAACAAGTGATACTGGTAGTACTTACATTAATTTCAATTTGATTTCATCAAATACATGTGAGTTTGACTGTCCTTCTGGAGGTATGCCTCTACCGCTAATCAGCCCCATCTCCAGTAACTGCTGCCAATACTTTGGGAACAATTAGCCCTCCAGGGACCCTTACTCATTGTGGGCAGCTGCTTAAGGCTTACTGCAGGTAAGTCTGCCAGTGTGTTTCAAAGCACGCTGTTTCTGTGATAATTGAAGTTTTCCAGGCATTTGTAGCAATTATGTATCCTCCAGGCTTCATTACAGATGTATTAGCACTATTGTTTTTTTCACCATGGAGATTCTCTGTTGATTCTTTAACGGGTGAAAAAAGTTGTCCACAAAGGCAAAAGTTGTATTTGATTTAAGTCTAGTTGCCACAATATCTTCAGTCTCATAGTGTGGTTTTTTTTTTTTTTTTTAATTTGTTTTGTTTCTGATTTTTATTATTTGTGCCTAGGAATCAGTTTAATACTTTTTGGTTTTGTTTTGAAGCAATATTTGGCTGATGAGCTCTAACAAAATCTCTGCTCAGTTAATATGGGTTTACATTCCTCCCTTGGCCAGTACCTTTCACTGTTCAATAAAGGCACCCATGTTCAGTGGAGCATGCCAGGTTTTGTTGCATTCCGTTGTAGGTGGAGTATGTTTTACTTCTAGGCTGATTTAGAAAAAGAAAGAACTCTTACTTAAACCCACTAAACAAAATTAAACAAACAAACAAAGCCCATAAAGCACATAAGTAAATACATATAAAATGTAGAATAGAATAACTTTCTCCTAACCACTCTGAAACATCTTGGTTCTCTGAGTGGGTGTATGTGTATATGCCTATATGAAGTGTGTCTGTGATGGGTTTTTTTTTAAGTGTAAAAAGAAAATCTCAGTGATCCACCACTGCCGACCATCTGTTTCCTGTGTGCTTACCCTGCTTCTGTTTCAGAAATTCTTGTCCATGTTCATGATTCCTTTTCACTAAGACTCCAGTATCCATTCTTATAAACATTCTGTTATTTTTTTATGCACTTGTTCAACCTGTAGTACAATTGCATTTCTGCAATTACCCTAATACCCTAATATTAATTAATTAATATTAATTAAGATACCTCAACTTCCCCCCTCAAATAGTGATTATATATTTTTAGTTAATTCTCTGGCTGTAGAGGGAGCTAGTGGTAAAGTTTTCAAGGAAAACAAACATGATATTTCTATGGGAACATGTAAACATTGTCGTATTTGGAAACAAAAGATAAGAAACAAAAGGCTCATTTCTAACTTGGTCTTTCGGGGGAGGGGGTGGAAGGCTGAAGATGATGTGAATTGGTTAAATTAACTGCATATTCGTGTGGGCCCTGAGAATTTCTGTAGATACATGTTGTAAGAGAGAATGATTTGAAAATGTATCTTTGGAGCTGAATACATTTGGTCACTTGCAAATATCTTAGATATGACAGATGGCTTTCCTGTAGTAAGGTGTCATTACATTGCCTTAAAACTACACCAGGAAATTCCCCAGCTAAATCTGTAGATTTGGGGCTTCTGATGTGGATAAGAAAACCTGGGCTAATAGTAATAGCTCGTATTAAGGTCCTTATGAACAGAAGCTCCGTAAGAATAGATGGCTACAATAAGAGCACTACAAAGTATTGAAAAATATCTGCAAATGTTTCAGAATATCCACTTACATTTGTTAGTATTAAGAATGCATGTTGTTTTCCCTGACTTTGAACTTCAGCATCATTGTAAAAAGCATAAATTAAAATTCAGAAAAATTAACTTCATCAGTCGGCAGGAATATAGGGACTGTGTTTCCTGCTGTATTGTTGTCTTCTCTGTCATGTTTTGCACTCCATGGTGAAGGCCAGAAGCTAACTGTATTTTACTAGCTGTCCAGTTAGTTAAGTCTTCATTTTAAAAATGGATTCTAAAGCTATATTTACAAAAGTGTATTAAATTATTACTATACTTCTGACCATGGAGAAGATTTTGTTTCAAAGACTCTCATTTATTGAAGGAAATTACACCAAAAAGGGGGAGCTCTCAATTTTTCTTTCTTGATGTCTCCCCCCACCCCACTCCGTACAGAACAGTAAGATAAAGATGGCTCTATTCTGGATGCGATATAATGTGTTTCTATTCCACAGATTAAAATTGAATTTGAATGTGACCAGACAGATCAAAAACAAAACAAAAATTGCACTCAAATTTTAAAAAGTGGAGGTCTCTAATACACTGTTACGAAAATTTTATGTCTGCAAATTCATTAGAGATGTTCACATCCAAAATTTTATTTTGTGTTATTTGTTACTACAGCAGAAGTCAGAAGATCTGGCAAGTTGTAACTGGGCCTGCTTAGGCATGCTTTCCTCTCTATTCTCTCTCCTCTCTCATATCTGTTATTTGTCTTAATTTAAGGCAGTAAGTGAAGTCACAGTAAGTCAATTATAACCAGTAAGTGATTTGTAGCAGAGTGCAGACAGGAAAAGTGGTGATACACTTTTATTGTACCTTTGCATGTAGCACCCTTTCTGTCCCATCTATCAAATTTTGTAAGGTTGGGGTTTTTTTCTTCCCTCAGATACCCTCCTTTTTTTGAACTGACAATTGACCTAAGGAACTCTTTCATCTTTCTACCCTGTGCTGTGTTGACATGGGGGAGCTCCATAATGAAACAGAAAATAGTGGGAAATTTCCACCAGTCTCCATAGAAATGAAGAAAGCAGGAAGAAAAAGTAGGGTTTAGGAGGCTGAATTAGTTCATCATTACACGCTGTGTTTATTTGCTAATCTGCTGACTTGTTATTCCTGAAATAACAGGTTGATAATAAACCCCTCCAACTCTTGCCTTCCAGTCTGTCAGAATATGATCTGGTGAAACTTCTGTGACAATCCAGTTAATCAATGGCGATGCCTGTTTTTATGATAGAATCAGAGAATCATAGGTTGGAAAAGACCTCTAACATCATCAAGTCTTCCTGACCAGTTCTTGTAGGAGATAAAGCTGTCTAAAATTTGGGCATCATATGGTTAATCCAGAGGTTAAATAATAGCTCCTTTTCATGGTGTTTATATTCTGTGCATAAAAATAATTTTCCCTCCTTAATGTTTCTTATTTAATCTACAACTCATCTGGCACAAGCCAATATTTGCCTGGTCACGTGTTCTCTAATAGAATACTTAATTGATTCTTTTGCATTTCATTTCAACAGAGGTTTGAAATGAGTCATGAACTTTTCCTCTTTCTGATTTGTATTTCATTATATTTGGAGGATGTTTTAAATATATATAATGTGTTTGTATTCACCATTTACAGCTTGATTTTATAACAAAAAAGAAAACGATTAAACACCGGGAGGGGGGAGTTTAAAGGGAAGGTTCTCATATGTATTACAATAGATAGGCTGCTTAATACCTGTCCATTCAGAATCTTTTCATTTTCCATTTACTGGAGTAGGGGAGCTGTAAGGAAACAGAATTTCTTTTGTTATTGCTTGCCTTTGGGATTTTGTATGTAAATGAGAGAATGCACAATAATTTACAGAAAGATCATAGAGCGCAGTGACAGAAAGTCAACTGCATTACAGATTTTATATTTTGCGCAGCAGGGGGCTGTATTTACCAATGGTATGTGAATAGATGTTTGTTTTGTTGTTCTGTGGGGCCTATGAGTACCTACGTAGAGTATTTAATTTAAAAAATGTATGGTGTTTTAATTCCATGTAAGGCTTAGCCAAACTCCTCTCACTTATTGGTGTTTGTCCTTTGTTTTGGAGAACTTAATATTACAATACTTGATTTCATCGTAGTTTTTTAGTGTCTCTGTCAAGGTATTGAAAAGGTAAATTCTTGTAGCATCTGGACCATTTCTTCTTTTCCTCTTCAAAGGTTATTCCTGTATGGTTTTGCTCATAGTGTGTATGTATGCTGTGCATGTAAGGCTGGACTTTTCTGACCAGCAGTGTCCTACAGGTTTGTATGTGTGCTTGGCGCAGTTTTCTCCTGTCAACCTGAGCAGATCTCTTTTCTACAGCTCCTAAATAGCCTGTATACAACAAGACAACTGTGAAATGTCCCCTTAGTCTGTACACTGCAGTTTACAAAAACTGTATACAGAAACTTTGTGGTCATAAACAGAATAGTGGTTTCTGATATTCCTCTATTAATATGGCAACTTTATGCAACTGAAGCAGCTGTCCCTGCCTCCTTAAAGAACACTGTCCATGAATGTTCATTCTGTTTGTTTTTCTAATAAACAGTACAGATAGGATGTGTTTGTGTTTTTTTCCTGCTATGCTCCTGCCTCAGGCTTTTCAGCAACTGAGTTCCACCTACAGAAACACATAATTGTCAGAAAGGGCAGGTAGGAAGATTGACGGAGGATGCTAGAACTGGCAAAAACTTGTTTTGGATTCTGCATCTCCAGTGCACTTATTTAAAGGAAATGATTTTGTGTTACCAAATTTCATCAAAGATCTTGAGCATTATTTCCTTGCCCATTTCAACTCAATCTATTTTAATAAGTGATCCAAGTAATATTTGTTGCCCAGCAAGGAATCTGTGACTATCTTTTTTGCCAGGGTATTGGCAGTCCCAGGAACTGTCTCATCTGTTGTCAGATCACAGTTGATTTAGGATTTTGCGTGTGCTAGGTGAATGGATGAGGATAGGTAGTAGTCTGGTGAAACCGAAAGCTGTGTTTCCCCCAAGGAAACTGCCAACCCTTTTTCTCAGGCTTATCTAGCAGTTTAGAAGTTGGTTGGGTAAACAAAACTTTGGTGCTACAGAACAAAATTTGGGCTCAGTGTGAATGCCTGTTGTCTTGCTTTGTTATAAAGTTCATGATGTGGAAATTTTAACAAAGCATGTGAATTTCCTTGGTTGACAGTGCTAACTTGTGTAGGAAAACAAGTTCAGTTATTCAACGTACCTGTATTTATTTGAAAGTCAAATATCTAGAATTTCAGGTTCTTTACACAGTGACTCACACACTTTGAGATTTCTGTAAGAATGGAAAAGTTTTTGTGTAAAGCCATTTTAAAGGTGCCATAACACCCACTTTTTGTTACGTATTACTGTCTATTAGATGTTGTAATCTGGTGCGCAAAGACTTACAGTCATATCAGAGCATACTTACAATAAATGTCTTCTACAGTAATTTAATGACTTAATATCTTTTTGGTAATCAGTTAAATCTCGGATGTGCTATAGGGCAAATTTTTGTTTGCTGATACATTTGCTCAATGTAGAACTCATTCATTACAAGTTTACTGGAACTCTGTTTACATGCTACTAGAGCAAAGCTGGAACTGTTTTGGTCAGGTTTCCATTTAAAGACAACTTAAAAATACTGTAATGTTTCTTTTCTGAATTTTATTTTCACAGTGCAGTTGAGTTTAGAATGATCGTCTTCAAGCTCTTTGTTTACGTGTCAGACACAGTGTTAATATATGCTTCTTTGTGGTTTAGGTTTAACATTAAATAATTTTCACTTGCTAGTAATTTTAAATTTTTGTCCCTTGAGAACAGCTTCTTGATTTTATGAACTTTGGGAAAAATCATTGCACTTTTTCTTTTGCCCAAGTAGGGTGGTTGATTCACTATGATAATTTAAAGAATAACAGACTTTTTTCCTCTTTCCACAGATTTACCTGAAGAAAAAAGTTATGATGCATTTTGAGTTTAAAAAACCAAACAAATAAACCTCGTGACTTTTATCTTTCTCAGTAGGGCATAAAGGGGAGTGGGAGCTGGAAGTTATGAAACCATTTACTTTGCTGTTCAGAGTACCTAGAGAAGTCAGATTTGCAGAGGAGATGACTGTGTGTGGTTTAAAGAAAGCCTAGTTTCCTCAGGAAATGGTGTATGACTATGCTGTCTGTCTCTTGCCAGTAACTTTTAAACCCATTGCCCAGTTTCATTTTTAAAAAAATATAAAAACTATCAGAGCTAATAAACTCAAGTTTTAACGTAATTGTGTATGGGTGGAGGTGAGAGACACCAGTTAGTACCGCCGTTGTGAGGAAGGCTGCCAGAGCATAGCCATGCTGTGTTCTTTTGGCAGGAGCCTACCAGCAGATATGTTGCTCTGAACTAACCACAGCCTTTTCATGGCGAGAGTGTCACCGAGGTGATGAGAGACGGTGTGCGCTGAGTGTGGGACAAAACACAGGGCCTGCTTCCACAGGAAACCACTCTTCATCAGCTCTGCCCCTTGTAGAGTTTGTTTGAGTGGGTGTGTGGGGCCTAAGAGGTGCTGTCTGCTTGCAACGAGATGATGCCTCTGCTGTTACCACGCGTGCTCAGTGCTGCATCTCTGTTCTTTACGTTCTGATTGAAATCATGAGGTCACATGCTGTGCATAGGATGTGGCTGCTGCTTCACTAAATTCTGGTGCCACCTTACCCTCTCAGGAATGGAAAAGCAGCTGCTTATCGTTTGTCTTTGCCCTTAACAAAGAACACCTACTGGAGTATGGGACTTGCAAGGCAGAGCTCTCTATGTTCTTCATTGCTGTGCCACTTCTCCCAAGCAATCAACTTGTCATGTAGCTACATACCTATTCTTTCTCAGTTTGAAGTTGTCAGGGTTGGAAGACCTGCCTATAAGGCTGTGAGACCAATAATGCTGTCGGTGAATCTTGCAGCATTGTTAAATCGTTAATGTTTTTAATGCAGAAGACCCGACTTTAGTCGGAGGTGGGGAGAGTATTGAATTAAGTGAACTCTCTTCATACCAGTTTTTCATAGAATCATAGAACAGCGTTTTTGATGCATTTGGAAATGAAAAGTGTTGTACCTAAAGGAAGATGCTATTTTATTAATCAGGCGGTATAGTATAAGTGATTGGAAAAAATCCAGTAGGTTAGCTTCAGGAACACATTTCACATATTCAAAAGAAGTAGGACCATTTACTTTGTGTTCCTGTCACTCTGATGGCTACCAACAGTAGTTCACAGAATCACAGAACGTTCGGGGTTGGAAGGGACCTCTGTGGGTCATCTAGTCCAACCGTCCTGCCAAAGCAGGGTCGCCTACAGCAGGCTGCACAGGACCTTGTCCAGGGGGGTCTTGAATATCTCCAGAGAAGGAGACTCCACAGCCTCCCTGGGCAGCCTGTTCCAGTGCTCCATCACCCTCAGAGGAAAGAAGTTCTTCCTCATGTTCAGATGGAACTTCCTCTGCTTCAGTTTGTACCCATTGCCCCTTGTCCTGTCGCTGGGCACCATTGAAAAGAGCTTGGCCCCATCCTCTTGACGCCCACCCTTGAGATATTTATAAACATTTATTAGGTCCCCTCTCAGCCTTCTCTTCTTCAGGCTGAACAAGCCCAAGTTCTGGTATGAAAGACCATAAAGGAACTCACAAATAATTTTGCATCATCATTGATCAAATCAACATCTGTTTGATTTCTTCCCTTGTGGGTTATGACTCTGTTACTTCAGCTGCTGTAATAAGTAGGAATATTGTCCTTGTGTCCTGGTACTTTCTGTATTCAGAGTAAAAAAGCCTGTTGTGGTGGTTTTGTAATTAGCAAGCTTTTAATTTTTTTATAATTAAATGTGCTTTGTATGTCTGCTTCCTAAATCTAATTAATATACCTCTTTGAAACCCAAATAGATTAGCTATCAGCGAGAGTAAGAGCAAAGATAGAAGTGCCTTATTTTAAAGGCATGGCATTAAAAAAAAGCTTTCAGAGGAAACATAATAGTGATGAACATCTTGAAAAAAACCATAAACTTGATGAAAATACAAAATGAAACGGTGTGCCATTGTGCAGCTGCTAACATTCAGCAGTATAACAAAAACCATTAACAAATGAGCCTAAAACTAGTAGTTTCTGCATGTCAGGGTGAATCTTCTACCATATATTATGAAGTTGTTGCAAATCATGGAGTATTTTCTTGGGGGAAAAAATGATACTGTACTAGCTTACCTGATGAGAATATGTCAACATGTGCAAGGGCAAATAGCTGGAAAATGTTTGTTCTTTGAAAGCAAATAATCTCTGGCAAACTTATGTTAAAGATTTTTCTGATATGCATTACTGGAGCAAACTATATTATTTCTTACAGTTTCATAAATAACTGTGGAAAAACTTTAAAATTTTGTATGCAGTTGTGTTAATTTCATAGGACCTTCTGAAGATCTTTTCAGTAGGTACTGTCAGTTCTGTATCAGCTTTTTTTTAAAAAATGCGCTTGGATAGGAAAGTTTTGGTATGTGTGGCACTGACGTATAGCAGAAGTAAGTGGATTTTTGTTCATGGTTTTTTTGAAGAGTAAGGTCCAACAGTGTGATCTTAGCGATATTGATGATATATTAAAAGGATAATTTGAGATCTTTATTCTTTTCCTACAACAAAAATAATTTAAAAATAATGTAAGCAAGTATCGGATACTTATTAGCAGTAATTTTTCCTTGATGATGTGTACAAATGATGTTTCTTCCAAGATTTTTCTGCTTGCAGCTTTCATACAAGGCTACTTTTTGACCTTTAAGCACTTACATTGCATTTATTTTGGGAGGCATCTTAAAACAGGTAATCTGGAGTCATAGGCCTGAAATTTTGGTTTGGCTTTGTCTTCTGCCTATGGCAATATCCACCGATACATTTGAAGCAGAGAATGCGAATGCATGCTATGAGGCAAACAGAATAACATAGTTAATTATTGCACTTGCTGCTCTGATATTGTACTTTGGGCAGAGATTGTGGAAGAAAAAGCAACTAAATACTTGTATTAATTAAGGTAATGGATAACAAATCTCATAAATAAGGTAAAATAAGAAGGATTCCCGCTTCCAGGCGTGGACAGACAATCTTACCTTGCAAGACATGAGAAAATGTCCTCCATTGGCGGATCAGCCCATCAGTGGTCTACTGTACAGCAAAATCCCATTGCCTGTCTGATCCTCTGGTCTTGCTTAACACGTTAATTCCTGTTTTTGCAGGAATTGTATTAATTCGGAAGGGGAAAAAAAAAGATGTGAGGATGTGTATTCATGCATATAAATACATTGATTTTTTTTTATATATATATGTACATATTTGCAGGAATTGTATTAATTCAGAAGGGGAAAAAAAAGATGCAAGGATGTGTATTCATGCATATAAATACATTGATTTTTTCATATATGTATTTCTCAAAAAGATGACTCAGTCTGTCCTACCCACAAATGCACTTTTTGATGAATATACTTTGACCTGGACAAAATAAAAAATACGCTTTCAGTCATCACTGGTATAATTTTACTTTCTAATTATGGGATTCTGTATTTGTAAAAAAATTATTTCGTCAAAGTTTTCTGTATGCTCGTTTAAAATGGTATTGGGCTGAAATTACTGTAATGTAGTTAGTGTATTTATGTTGAAGATGCTAGAAAACATAACCTGTTGCTGGCAGAAGTAGAGATAAGTGAACATTTTCTGTCCTGAGTTGGTATTTTGAATGGAGCTTTAATGGACGATAGTTTCAACAGGTTTTTAGTCCGTTACATTCAGGGATTTCTGTACGAGTTACTATGGCAATGCTGATGCACAAAATGTTCCCCCAGGAACACATCTGTGAATAATAACTAACAACTGAAACCATTTTGCTTTTGCATCTTGGGTTAAATGTCCCTTCAGAAGTGATGGAAATAATGGAGGTGTGTTTTTTTTGCTTACTGAATAGGAAGTCATTGTACTACATAAAAATCCAGATATTAGGAAAGGAGTATTGGTTTCAGAGTACGTACACCCCTTGAATATATTGCTGAAGTGTCATCTCTCAGATCAATGAAGAGTGTTAGAAACATTAGGTGTAAAACTTGGCACGGGCTTCAAGTGTTTCATGTTGTAAAGAAACTTCAATGCCAAATATGTAGCACAAAATCTTCCACTCAGAAATTATAACTTGGCTTTTAACAACAGTATTATTCGTTACATAAATGTGTTTACATCATTCTTGAAGATAAAAACCTATCGTGATAACCTTCTGACCTCACTGTGCAGTGAAGATCAAGATCACAAGTCACGTGATAGAGGCCAGTATTTGTTGATGTTAGTGCCTGTTCTGATGTTCTGATTTTTGCAGAAATAAATTTGTCAGTGTTTGTATTAAACAGAATATCCTGATGTCAGAGGATGCAGTATTTGTTAAAACTGTTTGTTGTTAAATGTAGCTCTCCTTGTACGTATAAACTGGCCTTTGTACATATAGTTGCTTTGTTTGTGTTTATTTCACTTTCATTCAGAACAAAGGGGAAACCAGTCTGGTGTTTATGATATGATTAAACTTTTAAACTTGAAAGCATTTTAGGGCTTGATTTGGTAGCCTTACTGTCATGGAGTAAGACAAAATGCTTACGGAGCTCAGGGGTTTTATGGCCATGATAAGAAGTCCTACTGAGTTATATCAAACAAGGAAAAATAAAGTAATCAATACTAAAAGGACACTGCTAGTACTTTTCAAGGTCTAAGAAAATATGTTAAAGCTGGTAAGAAAACTGTGAAGATCTCTCTGTTATGTATGAGGAGAAAAAAATTTTCTAAGCCCACGGGGCTGATAGTTGCTTCTGCAGTTATTTATGCAACTTAATAGAAATTACTGTGCAGGTGGCAATGAAGATGAAATGGAGATGATACCACTGTGTGTTTTGTTTGGGTTCTTCCAGTGTACAATCTGCTGATAGTGCAAGTGAAAGTCTTGCACGTGAAAAGTCTGCCTAAGTCCGGGAGTTGCATGGTTTGATCTTGATGACTTGTATGTATATATCACATATTGCTTTATGCTTTGATTCAGGGCCTCTTCTAGTTAATATTGGTGCCCGTAAAATAAAGGAGTTCAAAAATTTAAATATACTGGAAGCTTATTAAAGAAAACTGGTTGTATTGGGTACATAACTACTAAAAATGTTTGCTTGTCTGCAGATATTTCAGCTGTATCTTAAATATTTTGTTAAGCATAGTGTTTCATTAGGTGCTAATCTTTAAAGCAGCACCCAAAGTGGGGGAAGAAAAAAAAAACCTCTAGAAACTGGGAAAGGTTGTTTGAAAAAGTTGAACCTTTTCACTCATACTTGATATAAATATTGAAACTCATTCCCATGAAAGGTTTTGTTATCGGTAAGTTGATGAATTCCTGACTTTTTTCACTCCTTGATACTCTGTGCTTTATTTAAGTGCCAATGCTTCAAGTGTGGGAGAAGTTATGTTGCCCATGTTTCAGTTATGCCATAGTAAAATATTTGCTTGTATCTTGAGCAGAGTCTCAGTATGCTGCGGAATTTAAGCTTTGGTGAGATTTCTGTGTCCAAGTTACTGAACTGTATCTGACAGAGTAGCTAAATGCAGTTTGCCATGATAGCCTGCAATCCTTCACGTATGGTAGAAGGCAGAACTAGTGCAGACATGAACTTACGTGGTATAATTTGACTTGGAGGGGGGTGGGGGCGAGGAGTGTTTTACTGCACACTGAAGTTAAGTCATGGGCATGATTGCATAGACTTGCAGAAGTTTAGTTTATTAGCTCTGGTGGTGACAGGCCTGTTACAATTCCAAGATGACGTTCTGATCTGTCTGCATAGGAATTACAGGGATGGTTTGCCTCACTCCATTTAGAATACTTCTTCATGCGAGAATAATCTTTCTCAGTGAAACAGTATTCTGAAAGTTACAGTCCTCTGTAACTGATCGCATTTAATAAAAGCAGGTTTCCTTCCTTGACTGACTGGCTTAGTGGTATGAAAAGCATCATACAGCACTGTTCAAAAGGTGTGCGGGAGTTTTCACTTTTCAACACAGAGACGCCTCTAAATTGGCTGCAGGCTTATTGAGATAATGATCCTATTAGACATTTTTGTTAAACCTACACTTTTAGGCTTTTCAGTTGAAATACAAGGTACAATGCAGAAAAAGTTGCAAATGGAGGGATGAGGAAATAGCAGTACAGGAGTTTTAAAATCTTATATTGGATTGGCTTGCTCCCAAATGTTACTTGTTTTAAATAGCTTTGCTCGCTTTATTCAGTCCTGAATCTTTCTAAATGCCTGTTAGTGAACCCCAGCTTCACAGGAATTCATGTTTACCTTCAGAAAGAGAGCCAAATGATACAAATCCAAACAAAAAAGATTTTCAGAAAACACCCATTTCCTTTATCAAGAACATGACGTGATGGCATTTGAATGATCAGTTTGAGGGTGTTAGTAGCTTCTCTGCATGTTAACTGAGAATGCTGTTTGGTTGGATTTCATGAACTGCTAAGGGATTCCTTGTCTGCTTTCTCTGGGTGAACGTTTTTGTTTCTGTCTAACCAGTAAGTATCCAATCTTGCTAAACTAAGTGGATTTCCCAGCCTTAGGTTCTCAATGAGAGCTTACTTCTGTTTTGAAAACAAAATGGAATAGACTTGCTGTCTTTCCTTGAGCATGAATATTGTGAGGTTTTTGCCTGGAGGCTTGCTTTTTCTGATGCTCTCACGGTGGAGGCCATTTAAAAATTACCATCACATCTTTCTTTTCCCATGGACCAGAGGATCTTCTCGATGGCTGACTGTAGGGTGGAGATCACGAAACATTTCTTTTTAATGAGGAGTTGTTCTCTTTGTAAAGAATACGGCATGTATCTGTAATACAGCAGTAGGATGAGGTAATAACTAAAAATTAGCAAACGTTATGGCCACTTCTTCTTCCTAGTATTATTGAAATGCTAGAGGAATAATTTTACGCTGTGCAAAGTGAGCAAGTGAATAATCTTTCTAATCTTAGCTTTTACAATATTCATGAAGTAGTGATTTTTTTGTTATAAAAGCATAATACAGGATTCTTTGCTCATCCCGCCCAGCATTAATGCAGCTATACCTCTGTCAAACAGCAGAAAAGCTTGCATCCTTCCGTTCACTGGTAGCCAGGGCTTTGTGTTTCAGTTGTGAACAGAGTTCAGATAATTCAAGGGGGATGCTTTTGTAGTGGTGTAAGTCAGACTTAATTTATTGCATTAACCTGCAGTAGTTACAGATGAGGAAATAAATTATGTTTAAAGCTTTAAATCAAGCCTGTATTCTTTCAGAAGATGAAACGTTACTTCATTAGGAATATCTGGTTTTTAGACCAAAATGTAGAACTTTACTTGGTCTTCAGATTTTTTTCCTCTTTCATAAAATTAATATTAATTTTTTACAGAAAATTAATCAAATGCAGAAATTTAAAAATGCATTTTGTAGCTTCTTTGGGTTTTATTAGTGATGGGATATTTTTTGGTGCTGTGCATTGGTTTGTAGTATAAATAAACGTGCTCTGAACAAAGCATGGGAAAAGAGTAGGAGTGGGGCAGGTTGCTGGTACGTGTACCTGCTCCAGTGATGCAGGCTTTCATCTGTGTATATCCAGATTCACAAGGGCTCTTTTTCTTTCTTAATATGTTTATGACACATAGTTCTTGATAGTAGGACAATAAAAGATTCTGTTAGTATTCAGGAAGTCAGCTCAACTAGTAAAAATCAGTCATCTGTTTTTTCCTTGGTGAGTATTTTTCTTTCTTTCAAGGTAGTAAGTATTCAGTCTTGCTCATCTAGATGGCCTTCCCCCTTTTCTCCACTCCACCAGTTCTCTATCAGAAGATGCTATGGGAGCTTGAAGAGCTGATGCCTGCAGGATTGGACCTTAGTAAATCAAATGTACACACAGTCTCTATGAGATGCTTTGCCTTTAGGAAGAAAAGCATATCAAGTAAACTCTCCATAAGAACTCAGAACTCTTCTGAGCCAGATTCTGCTGTATTAGATTTGTTTTTTTCCTTCTGGAAAACAAATGAAATTTTCCACAATCTCTTTAGTGCCAAAATGCACAGGCCTAGTATAGAAGGGAAGCAGTATTTGAGATTTCAAGTAGTCTCGTCAGTGGTTTTTTGTTAAGTAGGTCAAACCATGGGTTTTTTCTGCTTGTAATATCAGTACCAAAGGTACACTAATTTATTATTATCCATAATTTAAAACATCTAAGAGAATCAGTATTTTTCAGAACGGTTGTTCAAAGCTAACGTGCTCTTGCATCTCTCGGGCTTCACCAGGTAAACCACTTTGAATTTTTTTTTTGTGTATGATTTAGTATCACAAATATCCCAATGTGTTAAAATGTGCTTTTATGAACAGTATATTAGTATACGTTTGATGGGTTGAGCAGATGACATTACAAAGATCAGTTCTGAACAGTAACCACTATTTATTATTTAACAGTATCTTTGTAAAATATTCACAGCTGTAGTAACAATCTTTATTTTTGCAGATTTAAAAGAATTTTTACGTAGCACAGCTTGTCTCTAAGTGGTTTGGGCTTTCCTTTTATTATCTGAGTGAGTATTCATGTAGGTTTGTGAAATGTGCTTTTATCTTCAAACAGATGTAGCAGCTGAACGTTTTAAACAAAACACACAGCTTGGGTATTCATATCTAAAAAAATACTGTTGTAGTCAGTGATTCTGTGTGCAGAAAGACTGCGGGATCAGATGAAGATGTAAAAGTGATGAAAGCTTAATATAAACTGCCATAAATTGTTCATTTATCTCATCATTCTTCAAGACAGTTAACAGGCTTTTTTTAGTAAATAGAAACTTTAAGATGTTCGGTGCATGTTGTAGCCGTTAGATTCCTTTATATGCTTTTGCTTATCGATTGTCATTATGTAACTAACGTACAGCACAGTAGAGGTTGCATAAAAAAACTCTGGTGATTTATTCTGGGAGGCATGTTAATTTGGTGTCTAAAAATTGTGTCTAAATAAAGCTTTCAGTAAGGATATCTTTGTCTAGCAGATGTTTTTATTATATCTATTCATAGTATGTGTGTGAGGGAACCCAAACAGAAAACCCTGCACATCTTAAGAACAAAAGCATTATTTTACAACCTTTAATTCTTTTTCTTGGCATTGTCAACAAAATTCTGGGGAACATAGCTGTGTTCTGTCCTGACTTTTATGTGGAAAGAATAGTGTAGGTCATATTTAGTGTTTGCAAAACTCTACAGTTTCAGTGATCGGTAAATGTTATTGCTACTGGTGACAGGTGAGGGAAAAAAAAATCAGGTTTTCATTTAAGTTTCAAGGCAGAATTGGCATATGCTAGATACATACTTATTAAACTCAGCAAATGTAAAATGTAGGTATCATTTTTGCAAAACCATTTTAAGAAGGATCAGTGTTTTGTTTCCAGAGAAGCCTTTATGGTGATGCTGGTTTAATATGAAATACTGGATGTTTTTTTTTCTTCTGAATGCAGACAGCCGATGGGTCACCATAAACGTGCTATAAGACAAGTAATACCTACTTCATCTTGATGGAGCTGCATCTATACTTTTAATTCAGTGTTCCATGGTGAAAACCAACTGACGTTTATCCTTAATCCGCTTTATTAGAGTTTATGGCAACATCTGGTTTTTACTATGTGCAAACTTCTGTAGTACATACTTAGGTGTGAGAAAGAAAACAACATTTCTGTATCTGTAATAGTTGTTTTTTCATGGTTTATCTTATTCTTTCTCCTCATTTTCTCCTTTTTTCCCCCCTTTCCACCTCTACAAGTGGTTTTCTTTTGTAAAACTCTGTTTTCTGTTGGGCAGTGTGTAATACAGCCTTGTGTTACAGGACGCATAGGGACCTGATTTATTGTAATTAACCTAATAAACTATATAAATTAACTCATGGATACTTGAAGTTCTAGAACTTTTGTTCATACTGACATAGAACTTTAAGTGATTCTCGTGTATCACAGAATCTGAGACCTCACAAATCTTATTCACTGTATGTTTAATTCAGTAGCCATTTACTCTCCAGGCCACAAAATAGTAGTAGAAGCATCTTGGTTAAAGGTAGAGCCCCAGCTCATTACGATATTACCAGTGTCAAAAGTTCCTGCAGTAATGTTTGGTTCAGTAAAATTCCAAATTATCCTTACTGAACAGTAGGATCACTAGGAAACTAGCAGGCAAGCAAGTCAGTATAGTTCAGTCATTTCCCTAGTAAACATTTCAAGGGATCTAAGATACATCTGAGCTACTAAGATGTGAAGATGCTGTTTCCAGAGCGTTTTTTTCTAGGGCTGAAGCTTAAAGATCAAATGGAAGGTGAATGGTTAAAACTCCTGCTAAAGGTGATGATGAGGAGGAATTTGACACTCAAACAGATAGACATGGCTGAAGGTTGAGTATCTTTATGGGCTGCTTTTCCAAGTGGCAGGCCTCTGCTTGTATTTTTCTCAAACTGGATGTACTTGGTTTCAGGCTTTTATTTCCAAGGTAAACTTTCCACAGTGATCTCCAAACCAAGCTCAGCTGATAGGTTTGGTGGTCCCCTTCCTCCCACAATCTGAAGAATTCCTTTATAGTCCCACCTTCTGGTCTTTCATTCTTAAAACAGCAGTACTGGGAAGAAAATGTTTTGGTGACTTTTAGCTAAACGAAAGAAGACCCATCAGTAAGAAAGATAGAGTATTATAAATTACAGCTTTGAGATTACTGTTGCAAGCAACTGTAGGAAGGCACTCCTCTCTGTCCCTCACATGACTTCCTTTTCTTAGCCATGATCTAGTCTGTGATAATCTATTCAAGTGTGTTGCAAGAATGTTAGTCACAGTGCATGCAGTTATAGGAACCATCCCTGCCTTGTTCTTGACATCTGAAAAAGCCTTACTTTATCTGAGTAATTCATTTTAGACTTATGTGCATCTATATGTCAGATCTGCTCATCGCTGTTAATGCCTATTAATTTCTCTCCTCTTTCCATCTTTAAGCTAATGTTTTATTTTGTTCTATCTGCTACCTACTTATGCCACTGATGATTTTTATTATTGGTCTGGTCAGTAAATTATTTCCAAACCAAATGGTTCTGATATACCTATTGATATAATATCCCTCCTATCAAAGTGTAACATTTACTGGTTATTTCAGAAATGGAATTATTTGACAGTTTTGTAGCTCTGTGTTATTGTATTTAAAATATCAAATAGCAGTTCAGTATTTTAGTAATATTATAATACAGACTGTTTCTCAATTAGTTTATATGCTGCTGCAATTCAGAAAAGATTTACCCAGTAAACAGAATGTTCAGAAGTAACAGTAGTAGTGCCCTGTAGAAAAAAAAGCAAGACATTAATTCAAAATGTATTAGAAAAAATCTGCAATACTGTAATTATTTTTCAGTACAGTTCTCACCGGTGTTGATAGTTGGGAAGACCAAGAGATCAAAATAACTTTAAGACAGAGAACGACCAAACTGAAAAATGTAAAGGAGGTTTTTTTTTGGTTTTTTTTTTTTTTTTTGGTAGAACTGTATTTTGTTATATGAGGAGCAGTTCAGAACCAGAACTAGTGTTTGACTTTATTTTGATTTAGGGGTGTGTTCAGCTGAAAAATGCTGATTCAGAATGGTGGTCATAAAACAATTTATGAATACGTTTAACCTCGGTTGTTTCTAGCTATGGGAGCAGTAAGATTTCTAAAACAATCTTTCAGTAAGAAAGTATCAAAACAATCAAAGTATCATAACAATCTTTCAGTAGTTTTGAAGTTTTAGTATCTTGGTAAGTTTGAGACAGGCTACGTGAAATGGTTGCTTGTAATGGGAGATTACACTTGATGTATTCATTGTGTTCCAGACTAAGACTTTGAATACCCATGAGAGAATAGAAAATAGGGAAGTAATAGCCAGGCCAGATGCGTGAAAGTGAATATTTTTGAAGAAATTATTGAAGGTAGCCCATAGAGTGGTAAATGAGTGTAATGTTTCAGTGTGATTTCCGCTCATTAGAAGAACACTGCACACACTGGGTGAACAAACAAGTTGCGAAGAATTTTGTGTGTATCAGATCAGGCCAGCAGGTCATGGAGGAGCATACAGTGACTTTGGTATGTTTCACTGCCTTTTTAGTTAACTCCTTTTGGAAGAACTGTCTGGGTTCATTAGGCTGCTGCATTTAAGGCTCTTTAATAAACACTACAATAGCATTAAAAAGAAAGGAGCATAACATTGTGAATAATAGAAAGGATCATTCTCACCAAAATGAGGTAAGGTTCTTCACTGGTAAGAAAAGGAAGGAGGGTACCTGTTGTAGAAACTGTCGAAATGTAGATTTGATATTGTCTGCACTCTATAAAGACGGGCTGTTCTGTAGTCTGGAATGCTTTCGGTGAGTGGGAAAGTTTCAGACTGATGGTACCAAATGGTCAGTCATCAGTTGTTTGCTAGTGGATGGCCTTCAGTTTAGTGTAGATGAATGATACAACAAACTCATTGCTTATTACAGAATTCTCGGGTCTTGTTACGGAGTGGTTGTGGGGAGAGATTTTTAATGAAGTTTTCATTTCCTGTATAACTGTTGTCTGAACTGTCATAAATTCTGCTATACTGAAGTTGAAATATCTTTTGTTTCCCCTGTATTGAGCTTAATTAAAATAGAACTAGTGCAGTTCTTAATAAACTGGGAAAATAAATGCATGAACAGCATTAAAATATCGAAGAAAAAAATGCAGAAATGTAAGTTTAAACATGAGATTTTTTGAGAAGTGACAAAGGAGCACAACTCTGTGGAATGCTCACAATACTTTTTGGAAAATTGGATCTAGTTCTAGTGTGAGATCATCTGTGAATAAAAAGGGTGCAAAACACTCTTAGGACAATTGGTAATATGTGTAACTTGCTCTTGTTAATCAGATTTTTCTCTTTTCATAATGCAGTTACAGTTCCAGTGAGGCTTTTGGGTTGTAAATGCAGTTTCATAATATTTTAACTTGGAAAGCTGTAGTAGGAGGATTTATTAGTGTGACAGTCTTCAGTGCTAAAGTCTGTGATGTATGCTGCCTTGTGCTTTTTAGTGATTTTAACAGTGTGCTTCAAATATTGATAGTATGGGAGAGTGAAAAGTTGACATTCACATCTCAACCTTTGATGATACAAAAAATGACTCAATTGTCATGATTATAGTTTATTATTTTCATGATGTTTGCTTCTAAAAATGACTACTGTGATCACAGCTCTATGATGTGTTTTAATGCACATAAGAAGAAAAATGTCCATACACCAAATATTTTACACCAAAGTAGAGAAGACAGACAAAAGAGAGAACTATTGGTATCCGGGCTCTACAGAAAACAAACTGGGGTGTGGTGTTTTGGAGTCCTTCAGGAACTTTAAGCAGCAGGAACGACTCCCAGATCTTTCATGTGTTGGTCCAGTGCTTTAACTGCAAAACATCTATCCTGTTACTGTGGGATGGTGAGGTTTGACAGGCAGCCGTTTAATTTAATGTTTTTTAACCAAGTTTTTGTGTTCCTGTTCTTATTTGTGATCGCTTCTGTAATCTATATAATTGCATGGTTGGAGTTGCAGCGTGCTCAGCACTTAGGTCCTGCCGCCAAACTGTTTGTTGGTTTGGTCAACTTCAGCAGGTCAGTCAAGCTTTGATCTGGCTTCATGTGTAAAATCTCAGCAATGTTTGCTCACCATTGTAAAGTAGTTTAAGGTCTTACTGTTGAAAAGCTCTCATTAAGAATGAAGTGGAAAGTGTTATAGTTACTTTTCAGAAGTAATTGTACAGCGATAATTATAGGATAGGAGAACGGTGTTAGAATGAGTAAAAACTGGAGTCAGCTTCTCTAGTTTTTAGCGTCACACAAAGGCATGGCTAGCTTGCTTTACGTTGGTGCTTAGCGTAGCTTTGCTGTTAGGATTAAAGGCTCCTCAGTGTCCCCATCTCATACAGCTGGCAGACTGCACCATCTTGCATCATGTGACATAATTGCAGCATCAGAGACCCATGCTGTTCAGGCCAGGGTTGTTTCTGCTTGTTGAAAATCAGTAGGAGTAGCAAGTTGTTGTCAGACATCAAGTCAGGGCATCTCTGAAGGCTTGTAAGGCTGCCATGTCCCTCAGCTCTCAATCTGAATTAAAACATTTGACTAAACTGAAGAGAGAAACCTGTCAGAAGTACAGCCAAGGAAATCTAAGGTGTCTTAGTACTTGAAGCCTGTGTTTTTCTTTTCTTCTTCCATTGTCGCTTGGTTATTGATATAGAAAATATGATAGCTGAAAAGGTAAATGCTTTTCCTTGTCTTGTCTTGCAGGCCAAAACAACAGCAACAGAACAGTTTTTCCTTGTTTCCTTCTACCAAGGGCTGGAATTTCAGAGGGGTAAGTTTGGTATTGTTTTGTTTATATTCTGTAACATTCCCGCCTGCTTCATTCTGTTGCAGTGTAGCTGTTGTTAAAACATGACCTCTGAGTACTAAAACTGTGGTAAAACAATTATAAAATGGAACTTTTAATTTTGTGACCTCCTAAAAAGGTTTCTAAAAAATTGGCTTTTGTTTACATGATTGGCTGACTTATTATGAGGGATGAAGGAGATCATTTAATGTAAGTGGGTTAATGTACAGTGTAGTTTAAAACGAAAGAAGCACTGGTGTGTGTTCATATCTGAAAATAAGTCAGCAAAACTGAATTGATAATGTATGTTTTTTAAGTGTTCATTTAATACAGATAGTTGTAAAGTTAGTTGTTGAAACCTTGTATGTGTGAATTTTGCTGAAGTACAGTTGGAGAATGATAACAAAAATTACATGGATTTCTTACAAGGCAGAAGGGACTAGGTTTTATTTCTGTTTGGTTGGCTGAGGAAGGAAATATGGAAACGTGTGTATTCCGACAGTAACTGAGTGAAAAGGTACATGAAAAAGCAAAGCAAGTGAAACTGAGAACCTGAATATTTGCTGGGGGTATCAGAGAAGCTTTTAATTGTGACTGCTTCCGGTTTCAGAGGTGTACTTCTTATGCAGATAAATTATTTCAAAGAGCTATGTTGCCCCCTATGTCCTGTGAGGCCGTCTATGCCATTTGGTGAAAAATTTAACATGATGGTGGCAGCGTTCAAAAGGCAGTGGTGTGTTTGCCATGTGTGTAAGTACTGTAGCGTGGGGTGCAGGAGGAGGAGTTGTCACTGCACGTTGTATCTAAGTTGTAGTGTTACTGCAACCTTTAGGTCAAAGGAAGGTCTTTTCTGCGTTGCAAACTTCATTTAGTATAATAGTAAATTACCGTTACCCGTAATATGGGCTGACTTATGTTGAATCTGAAGATTTCAGTTTTGTATTCAGGAGAGCATATAAATGTGTTTTCTCTGAGCTTCCAACAACAGATGTAAGTAGAAAGACATTACTTGAATGCTTTGCTGAAAGGGTAGATGGCATTGATAGGTTTACTGCTCTGTGTTGGTCATAATACTGTAAACTTTATTAAAACAAAGAATACTTTTCACGGTATCTGATACTGAGTCTTGCATTCTAATTTGATATTTTGATTAAAGCATCCGCTATTGTTTACTGTGAGCTTTTTATTTTCACCATCTATTTCTTACATTGCGCCACAAAACTACAGGGATGAAATTGTCAGCATTACTGAGAAAATAGTTCCTTCACAACAGCACTGTCGAGAATGCAAGGAAAATACCAACAACCTCTAATCTGTAGATTAGTTATAAATTTCAGAGCAAGTTTAAAAGTAAAATTTACTCTAGTATTTCTCAAAATTCTCAACTATGTTGGAAAAGTAATTGAGGAAGGATGTTGTAGGTATGAAAATAACAGGAAGATTGTTATAGGTATGAGTTCCAGCTGGAGAAACAGGGATCCCAAGTTCAGAGAGCAATAGCTCAGTGGGAGTAAGGGTCTGGGGCTGGTAAGTGTGACAACATGAAGTCAGTGATTGAAGCTGTATGGCAGAGGTGGGCTGGGCTAATACACAAAGAACAGAGAACTGGGGAGTGAAAGACTTTGGAATCAAGAGGAGAAATCAAGAACTTGGAGATAGGAATAGGTAGTATTTCTAGCCTGATTAGAGAAAACAGGCAGTGAGTAAAGGGTGTTCAGACTGCTTCCGTCATGTGTGGAAATGAAGATCTGTGGGCGTTGTCTGCCCCCTCATTTTTCAGGAATTTACGAGACACTAACACAGATGTTGAGTTCTATAGTTGTAATATTTCATAGAAAGCATGGTAATTGGCAGTTGGAGTTAATTGTTTGAAATAAACTACCACATCAAGGGAAAAACCTGTATCAGTTGTTGACTCGATCCATTCAGGTGCTGAAACTTGACCCCTGAGCACTAGACAAGAGACCTAAGTCTGTTGATATTTGCAGTGTGTCAGCATCAACTTTATTTTGATGAATGGAAGAATTGTGTTATGAAAAACCCAGTGAGCAGAGGTGAAGTCACAAAGGTTTTTGTACAGATGGTGAATGATAAAAGGTTAACTTTGATGTCTTTTCTCAAACAGGAGTAAAACCTTATTGGGTAAAAGAATGAAATTAATGTTGACAGTGGAGCAGTGCCATGCTGGAGTATAATAAAAAAAGCTCTGGAGATGACTTATTCATAGCATAGACGCTTGAAAAACCATACCTATTTCTATATTACAAACTATAATACAGAATCATTTCAACAGTTGCAAAAATTAAAAGAAAGTAGCCAAGCACCAAATTGCAACGTTGTGTTCATCTACCTTTTCTCAGTTTGCAGTCAGTTCACTGGTTTTAAGTGTCTCTGTATCATGCTGAGAAAGTGGGTGCATTAAAGCATCCTTGAACATACACCAACGTAAACCTCAGAGTAAGATAAGGAAGGCCCAGCTGCTAAACATTTACCGAAGCAGCTCCTCTGCACTTCTCTTTTCCTCTGCTTACTTAGATTTATATTATCAGAAGAAGCTTTTTTCCCATGTTGAGCAGCTCTTTTGAGCCCCGTGGTTAGAGATCGTATTTAATTTTCTCAGTGGGGATTTCCATGTCAAGATGATATCATTTATGTGTTTCTACCAAATGCTAGTAGAATTAGATAATGGTAGCAGTTACTTCCAGAACTTTGGGCAGTGTTTAGTTATCGGTGGGGAGAAGCAAGTTTATTTTGATTTAAAATAATAAGAACCTGTTTTAGACGAAATTTAGGTTTAAGGTTACCGAGCTGTGCAATCTCTCTGCTACATGCTCCTCTTGCATTAACATATGAGACATCAGGTTAATTTGGTCTTTGAAGGGATTGTATAGTCAGGTGTCCAGCAAATAGAGTAGTTTACAGGGAAGGTATCTGTAGTGAGAATTGTGATTTTAGAGGAATAAACACAGAACCTGTGGAGACAAGAATATTGCAAACTGGAGGCACAGTGTAATGGGAGAACAAGGACATAGGAGATGAGGTGGTGGATGTGGTGCTTGGAGCAGAAAAGGAATAAAGCAAAGGAAGATACTGGGTATAGGATCGGAGAGGGAAAGAAGAGGAAGCCACAACTTGGAGCAAGGGATAGTCGGGATGGGGAAGGCAAGGAGCAGTGAAAGAGTTAGTGAGAGAGAGTGGAGGGGGACAAAGTATAGAAAGGGAGGAAAGCTAGTGAGTGTGAAAGCAGAGAGGTGGAAGGGTGGAGTGGACGCTGAAGTCTTCTGTAAAACACAACAGGTTTATCAGTTCAGCCTTTGCAAATACTGAACCTAGGAAGATAAAAAGGCCATGGGGATGGGGAGGAATTTGTGTCCAGGGCTTGGTAAAGAGAAGATGTGTGAATATCTCATGGAATGAGGCAATTCAGAGGCAGGTCAGTAATGTACAGAAAGAAAAGAACAGCACAGATCTTAGCACAGAGATTGGTATTAATTCTGATTTTGCGCTTTCTTTTGGTTGCCATTAACTCTCACTCTTTTTCTTCTTATCTCCATGCCACTCTTCCCTTAAAACCTTGGTGCAGATAGAAGGCTTTGCTCAGCCCTGCTGTTCGGTGCTTATACCAAAGAGACAGCAGTTTAATATGCTGCTCCTACTGTCTGTGGAAATAATGTGTTTTGTTGCCAGGTAGGATGGGAAACAGTTTTATTTAATGAAGCATCCCATTGAATGAGGTTTACATTTGTACAGTCATGCATGCGCAGTTAGAAGATGTCAGGATTAGAGCTTCTGTGTTTGTTTTCTAGTTATGATACAGACTGGAGTTACACACTTCCGTGCATAGTGAGGGTAGTCAGGATTATTTATACGACAGTTCTGAATTCAAGAAGGCTAAGAATCTCTCCTGAGGAGTTTCAGATTTCAGCTTCTTTATCTGTCTCCTCTCCTGCTCCCTTGAAAATCACCCACTTTATTTTTTTGCCAGCAGGATAATTTTCTAGACTGCCTTAGTTAAGTGAATGGTGGGCTCATGTTACTGAAGTAGTTTAGTGTTTTGTTTTTTTTTTCTATTGATGTACTTACATAGGCTTTCAAAAGCAGTGGTACGTAGCAGTCCTGCTGTTCATATAACGACACTTCAGATGGTTATGAAGAAACTGCCAGACAATCAAAAGAAAAGCAGTTACCTGACAACTAAAGAATATTGGGGTTGTAGGCGTAAGTGAAGAGGATGCTGGTTTTGTCTCTGCTTATTGTATTTCTCTCTACTGTTCCACCAAGAGCTAGCATCATTTCCTGTGTATTTTGAACAAACATCTGAACCATTATGATGGTTTCTCTGCTTTTCTTTCCCCTACACACCAAATTTGCCTGAAGAACTTTAGCACTCAAATAAATAGTGAAATCTATACCAAGATTTTCTACTTCAAATATTTTGAGGCATGTGTTTGGTGTGCAGTTGCCTGAAGACTGAAGAGAATATACTGCAACTAGGCTTCTTCCTATTTCCTCCTTTTTTGTTTCCATTTTAGTTTTGCAAAAGCATTTAACTAACCAAGCTGCAGATGTGGTCACCTGTGAGGAAGGCTGATCTAGTTCATGAGAAGCCTTACATAAAAATGTGCTAAACAAGCTGAAGGACAATTTTAGATATGTAAGTGGTTTCTTTCTAGTTTTGCTGCAAGTGTGTTTGTGGGGAAAATGGTGTCTTTCATGCCAAATGGGAAAAATTCCACACTTTTCAGATAGTATTTACAAAACAGTATATTTATTTGTGCAGGCTGGCAGATATTGGTTATTCCCTTCAGGGTGCATGAAACTAAACAAGATAAAAGCTCCTACGAGAGAAGTGTCTTCCTAGTTCTAACCGGATGATTAGTTACATAAATTACATACTACCACAGAAAGCAGCTCTTTACTTTTGCTGGATTCTGACTGGTTTTACTTAATGTCTGTATCCACTGATACTCGTTTGGTTAAGCAATGCTGTTACCTGTAACAGATGCTTATTAGAAGAGGTGTCAGACAGGTCTCTATTAATACTTGTTGAAGGAAAATTGTGCCCTAATGTCTCTAGATCAAATGTGCTTAAGTATCACTACCTCATAGTAGGACCAGTATAATTTTAAAACACCAGTTATCATACATGTTAAAAAGCGTTTTCTGTTATTTTAATGTGTTTGTATTTTGTGTGCACAATTTAAATAGCTTCCTGCGTGGAGGGGGGGGAAGTTTACTTTGCACAATTGAAAGCATAGCTGTGAGTGGAATAATTATACCTATGGTGACTTCACAGTCAGAAATTGTTCCTTTGTGTGTCATGGAAAGGCTGCTCCGCGTGGGAGAGTCCTGCTGGTGTCCCCGCTCTGCCGGGGCTGCCTGCTTCTCCTGCCCCCCTCCGAAATCCGTTGGTACCTTCCAACCTCCTGCAGCAGGTTAAAGAGATGCTAGGTGGATGCTTGATCCCTGACCCGTCTCATCCCCCCTTCTCTTGAAAAGAAAAAGTACAGATTCTGTATTTCTTTTTCTCCTTTCTAACAGATGATGTATTCCTGTGCTCCACTCGCTCCTTTTGTATCTGTAACTCTTTCTACCTCCAGTGGGTTGCAAGCTCTTCCATTTCAGAGTTTAATTGCCCCAGCACTAAGTCTTTTTCACTGTTGTTGTTCAGGCCTGCTTTTATTCTGCCTCTGTGGGGGTGCTTTTGTGCCGCTGTCCAACATTGACCTTTCTTGGGCCAAAATACCTCTGATAACCTGGTATTAGAAGTGGTAAGAAATAAGTCTTTCTGCTTTAATGTATTAGAAGATGGATGCTGTAAACATATAGCCTGTATAATGAGCTTAGTAGAAGCTGAGTTTCTCTGTAGCCTTGTAGTTCTTTCCTTGGAGTGATGCAGGAGCAGGGAAAATTTACTTCAGACTGTTGACAGCAGCAGAGTAGGGGGCAACAGGAGTGTTAAAAATTCCCTTCCATAATACACAATTTATAGTTCAGAATACTAGAGCTTATAAACTGTAGCAAGCGGACAGCCTGAACACTGATTTTTATTCGTAAAAGAGCTCGTTTTGATGTCTCCCTGCTTAATCTATGGGCGGAGTTTTAAATATTTTAGCTTATTATTGGTTTTGTTTTCGAACAAACCATTGGAACTGTTGTTCATTAGTCACGAGACTAATTTCTCTTGGAACAGCAAGGTTTATGTTGGCAAACAGATAGAGATGCTATCAGAAATTCATTGTGTGGCATTTGTGTAACTGGATAGCAGTCAATTCCACTTGCAGTTCCAAAACACACATCAGAATTGTTTTATTCTTAATGTATACATAGAATTTAAAAAGCAATTCCCTGTGACTGGTTAGACAAACTTCAAGAATTCAAGAATGTATTATGCCAGACTGGTATGCTGACTCAGCATGGTTTAATTATCGTGATAATTTCTATCCACAATGTGTGATGTTAGGTTATGTCAGAATGTTTTATTTGAAATTCCAGCAAAACATGATTTGTGGATGTATTGGTTCTTAAGTATGTGATAAATGGCTGTAGCTTTTTGTAGGATCAATGGGTAGTGTGAATTACAAGGTTCTTCCTATACAGTAGTACTTAAACACGTGCTGGAGAGACATCTAAGAGTTATGTATAAATGAGTTATAAAGGAGAATGATGCAGGCTGGCCTTCAGCCTTTGCCAGGTTTCTAGTAGTTTAGGACTCGGGTAGAAAAACCTGTTAACATTTTATGAGCTGTTACTGCTCATGCTATCTGGAGAATGCTGTAGGGTTTTTTAATAGTAGCTGTTTTATTGAACTTTTGTAGTTTTTACATCTAAAATCATCTATGAGTTAAGTACATAGCCATTAAACCTGTACAATTACCTAGTTTACAGGGCTACTTTCCAGGTCATTACATTCTAATTATGTAAAATACACTTTAGATGATGTTTCTTGGAACAAGAATTTTGAGGCATGCTTATAGAGCACTTGGCTAATGTATTCTTTAAATGAAGGAACTGTCATAGGCTTTTACATCTGCAAGACTTTTCCATCATTATTTGTATTGTGAAGGGCAGGTATTCTGTTTATTAAAGCTCAGTTATTCAATTAGTATTTCAGGTTTTTCTGATAATGAAAACACTGTGATATCCGCCATTTGGAAGAATATTTTCTTGAAAAATACTTTATGCAGTCATTCTGTTAACATTGTAGGGTTTTGTTTTATGGATCTTTGTAAGTGCTTTGTAACAAGTTTATTTTTGTTCCGGGTGTGGTTTGTTATTTATAGTAGAAATATTCTGTATATGCTATAAAGCTATCACGCCAGTTATTTTGCACATACAAACAATACTGAGCTCGAAGCGACGTGATAAAGCAGATAGGTCCAGTTGTCATTCTCTTAGGCCAAGTCTGATGTTCTGTTATATAGCAGACTTCCTGTCTTTAATCATAGATCGGGTGTTACCTTGTACTCCTGCTGTCATTTACTGTTCTTTTCTTTGTTCAACAGCAGATGAACTTGACCCCTGTTCAATTTAACTTAAACCAAACTCTGTCCATTTCTTTGTATTTGTTTCCCCCCACCCCACCAGTGGCTGCTCTTTGAGAACACATGATGTGAAATTACCATTTCCTGTGACTTTGTTTCAGAAACTAGTAATGGTTAACAGGGTGATGCTGTTGTCCAGCTGAACTTGATGCTACTTGGTCTGAGAAATCAGCATTTTGGAAACAATTTGCACTACATATTGGTATTTTATTGATGCTACACTATTTTAGATTAGCAATTTTATTTTAAAATGACTAGTGGACATGAATGGCTATACGCACCGACTTTAGTTGCTTTTTTGTTTATTTGCACTAGTCATGGTGCTTGCAGTAGAACTTGGTGTTATTACAGCCTGTTACAAAGATATATTGTTAACATCACTGTTTGCTTTTTTACAAAATCATTGTGATGGACTTTTTTCTAGTTTCCTAGTGCTCATACTGTAAAAACTCACTGGTCAGTCTAAGCTGATTGTAGAACTTTCCAGTTTGGCGGTGCTTAGATAGTACTGTTTAAGATGATGGAATAAGTTTTTAATAAAAAGTAAATAAAAAGTCTACGCATTTGGAAAAGGTTGCAAAAGCATCATTTGCAGAAATGTTTGGGAAATCCTCTGTGCTGTACTAGAGGTTTTATTCAAACATCTGCCTCTCCGCTTCCAGTTCCACAGATTCTGATTTAGGTTGTCAAGTTGTGCTTGTGACTGAAAGCTAAACAAAATCTTTTAAGGGCAAAGAGAGGGAAAGCCTTCTGAAAACTTCTGAAAGAGCTTAGAAACAGTCCTCATGGAAAAAGAACAGGAAATTTGAATTCCCTCTGATGTTTTCATTTGGAAGCAGCATTTTGAGTGGGTTTGTTGGTAATGTGTATGAAGACTGCTGTTTATCCCAAATGTAGAAGTGCTTTCACAGCCAGCTTTGCTCCGAGACATCTCAGTCTTAGAATGAGTCTTAATTATTTTTAAACTAAACATCAGAACAAGATTATTCTTGAAAGTTAATGCTATTTTCTGTGGTTAGAAAAGCACACAGCAGTTAAAAATTATGGTCATCCCTTAAAATCTGACTCAAATGCATAATAAGAGCAATATGATGGTGTCTTTTATTTATAGCAGCCTGGAAACAAATTTTGTTATTACAGTAGCGCTGGAAAACAAGGTCTCCATTTTGCTAGGTATCATGTAAATGTAAATAAACTAGTTTCTCTAAAGGGTTTATAATGTAAACTTTTGTAAGAACATGCTGTTACATTTCTTAAATAATACTAAATTAAATTTTTAAAGAAAATTTAGATCTGTTGAAGCTCTTAAATTCCACTTAGGATGACAAATTTTGTAATTCCTGGATTCTGCTACATGTTTTGAAATGGGATATTAAATCTAATTCAAGATGCATGAAGCCTTGCATATAATATGATCCTAACATGATTTGGGGTAACATTCTAAAACTCTGTAAAATGCACATTTAAAAATACTGATTGTATTGGTTTTCATTCAAAAATTGTGCACTGGTGCTGTCTCTCTCTAAGTTGTGGTTAATTGTAAAGCTTTTCAGAGAGAATAAGTTTAGCATCCTTAAAACACTCAAAATGCACCGTGAGAAAAGAGATTCAATCTGTCTATGTGCCAGCAGGCTCCTCACTGAATTTGGAGAGCTTATTTCTTTTCCAAGCACTCTTTCAAGTTTTCAGTGGTTCAAAACCTTAAATATCCTCAGAAGAAGTAGCCTAGTTTTCAACACTCACTGTGTCCTCTCAGACACTTCCAGTCTAAAGCAGACCAGTAGCCTTGTGAAAAGGTCATAAAATGAGGGCAGTTATGCCAGTCATAAGAAGATTAGATTGCGTGCCCTGACTGGAACAATACTGGAAGAAGATCGGAGAGGAGAATCGCGGCACTTAATGAGGGTGCTCAGTTGGGTAGTGACTGGTGCAGCTTGGTGTGTGCTTGCTCCTGGGCTACTGCAGTCATACAAGCAATAATAAAAATGATTCTCACAACTCTAATATTGTCAGAAACTCATAACAATCTTTTACATTGTGGGAAGTATTATCTCAGAGTTCTCCAAATCGTTATCTTTGGGAGTATATGTGAGAAATTACAAACTCAAAGTAGTTTGTACTGTGAGATATGAGACAAGCAAATTTGGAAGTCTTGCAGAGAATTTTCCACCAGTGAGCGTCTCTCCCAGGTCTTTGAAGGAGTCAGATTGAGCCTCTGGATCTCTGCTTGATTGTAACTTAAGAATTAGAAATCAGTTGGCACAGCCAGGCCATTTAGCACATGCCAGATAGGTAGAGGCCGGTGTCCAAGTGTCTGTGGCATTATGCCAGGAATTTCAGTTAGATAAAATAAATAAAGGCAGTCCAAGAGGTGAGGTCAGTAGGTACGCTAAAAGCATCTGGCAGGGTGGATCTCAGTCTTTAGAGGCAGTTACTGCCTGGAATCTAGACATGATGTCTTAGATTTCCTTCCTTGGTACTCACATGGGTGTTTATAATGTGTGTAAGTTCAAGCTGCACTTTCTTTCAGGTAGATGCTGTTGATGTTGCTGTCAACAAAGTGCAGAGTACCTTGGAGGCGACTGATGCAAAGCTGCAGGGGAAAAAACACAAATACAAAGTTTTATGTATGAAGAGGTTAGAGAGCAGTTTTTGCCATCATGTTCATCTGTGTTGACTGATACGGTGGGGTGGGGGTGGGGCAGACAATTCTACACGTTTTCTAGATTGGTGAGAAAAAGTCTGGTTGGCCAATCTCATGCCCAACACTAGGCTGAAATCTGTGATATTTGCCTTTAGGCTTCTTAAATTCTGATGGCTACTGGGGCAGAAGGTTATTGGCAACCTAAGAAATAGCACAAGTGCAAATATAAGGAAGCATAGCAAGGTAGATTGTTTGCATGTTGTGGTCTCCAGGAAATGGAATACGGAAATCTGAATGTTACCAGGAAATCTGATTGAAAAATGCCTGCCTACTTAAGTTCATCTTTGGTGCAGTTTAAGATCTGTGAAAATCATAACACTTCAAAAATTTACACCCCTATATTTGAGCCTGGGTGAGGGATTACCAAATTCCGATAGCAAAGGATTAAGGTTTTCTGTGAGGAGGTGAAAGATTGTTTAAGAAATAACTTGGATCTAATGACAGAATAATGACAAGTTAATAGAGAGAAAGAAACCTTGAAAAAAAACCTGCAGGCTTATATATAGAATTTATATGAATTTCCTTTGAAAAATAAACTGTGTTCTGCTGGAAGGGTCTGAAAAGAAGGCAGCTAGATTTGGCTTTAGCTCATCTTTAGGCAGGGAAGACAGGAAAAAGCATTTACAGTACCCTAAAAGGGAAATATTTGAGTAATTTTTTTAAGTCTTGGCTTAAAAAGATAGTCTTCCTGAAGATTCTTTCAATTAGTATTTTCTGTCTGCAGAGAGATGCGATGGCTGTTACACCTTTTATCTTCTTCCTCCAAGCTCAGAACTTTTTGTTCTGCTAAGTTTTGAACTGATGAAAGATTGTACCAGCTCACTAAGGACCTGCTTTCTTTAAAAATAAAATTCGAATTGCTGTTAGCTTGCTGCCCAAATTAAAATTTGTCTGCATTGTTGCCTACTGGAAGTATGCAGAATTTTGCAGAACAACTCAGTGTCAGTAGATCTGCGCAAGTCAGAGAAGATTAAATAGGGTAGGAACAGATCAAGAATGAGGTGTGAGGATGTAGGGTACGTCAAGTAATGATTTGTGTGTAAGTATAGAGATATATAGTTAAAAGAATTTATGGGATATAAGAAATTTATTAAAAATAGTGAAATATTACTACCAGTTACTTTTCATCAAACGAAAAAGGAGATAAGTCTGTTTTTTAAACTGCTTTTATTGTTTTCTCAGGCACAATATCTTAAACCTTCATATTTATTCGTGTTTGACTTCTTAGCACATGCCCATTTCTCATTGTTTTTCTTCATTTTTGCCTGAGCTATTAAACTTATGCTTTAAAGAATCTTCAGTTACCTATAAATCATTTATTAAAACAGGCTTTGAAACACTTCTCTTAGAGTGGAATTCATTCTTTAGTGATATGAGCAGATGAAGCTCCATTGGTTTAGAAGTGGAATTACTGAGCTGCAGCAGCTGAAGACCTGAGTTAGATGAAAGCCGCAGATTGGCCTCATACTTTTTTCAGTGCTTAAAGTATCACGGAATAACTTCACTGGAAGTAAATACCCTAACATATTACATAATAGGTACCTATTTGTGATTTCTTTCAGCTTCTGGTAGCTATGACTCCTACCTGAATCTCCTTTTAAAGGTAGAATGAGAAAGTGTATAATACTGAAGGTGCTGCAGAACACACACTTGCTTTGTCCCTGTAGGTGAACTGTGCGGTGAATGGTAGAGCAAGTTAAGTGTGTGTCAAGCAATTACCTCAAACTTGGTAAAGCAAGGACTTGTCGAAGTATAAAAGTAATACAAAAGTTCAAATAATTTCTAATGTTCTTATTGCATATTTCTTGGTTTAATATTAGTGGTGGTAATAACAAAACACGGTTTTAATGGTTAAGGTAGCATACTGTTATGAAAAATGAAACAGTTGACTGATACATTCATCTGTTTGTCTAATATAGATACTTGCCTGAACCTTTCACACAATTATTATTTGAGTCTTAACCGAACAAAAAAGTCTCTTTGGTGTAGTAGTAGGAACATATCCAGTCTTCTGATATGACTAATTAGTAAGTCTTCTAAAACCAAGAATGCAGTATCTTACAAATGTATAGAAAATACTTTGAAAGGTAAGTACTCAACTTTTTGCTGTGCATTTGCGGTGTGCGTACAAAGGATCAGAAAAGTTCCATGATTTTACTTTTCCCTGTATTTGCACTTGTTCTTTAGATTCACCAAGGGGAAATCATGCTTGACCAATCTGATAGCTTTCTACGATGGCATGACTGGCTGGGTAGATGAGGGGAGAGCCGTGGATGTTGTCTACCTCGACTTCAGCAAGGCTTTTGACACAGTCTCCCATAACATCCTCCTAGGGAAGCTCAGGAAGTGTGGGCTGGATGAGTGGGCAGTGAGGTGGATTGAGAACTGGCTGAATGGCAGAGCTCAGAGGGTTGTCATCAGCAGCACCGAGTCTAGTTGGAGGCTGGTAACTAGTGGTGTCCCCCAGGGGTCAGTACTGGGCCCAGTCTTGTTCAACTTAGATCCACAATGACCTGGATGAAGAGTTAGAATGTACCCTCAGCAAGTTTACTGATGACACAAAACTGGGAGGAGTGGTGGATACACAGACAGGCTGTGCTGCCATTCAGCGTGACCTGGACAGGCTGGAAAGCTGGGCAGAGAGGAACCTGATGAGGTTCAACAAGGGCAAGTGCAGGGTCCTGCACCTGGGAAGGAA